>Ga0307517_10004549_pt1 | contig 21275 bp, 15 predicted proteins | sample 23_EM_MG_FD_194515 | JGI IMG/M metagenome (GOLD analysis project Ga0307517, IMG submission 194515) | Populus trichocarpa ectomycorrhiza microbial communities from riparian zone in the Pacific Northwest, United States - 23_EM | ecosystem: Host-associated > Plants > Roots > Unclassified | place...
GACGAGTGGTCTGAGCCTAGTCTTGAGTATTGTCTGATCTAGGCTTTTTATCCTAGATTCAAAGTGCAAAGTGTGTAAGAATTGTGTGCCTCCCATCCTTGGAAAGTTGGGTGCTCTTTTACTTATTTCATACAATGCCAAGGACTAGTTGAGAATAATAGAATGTCTTAAGTTGTGCCTTAGCCAACCTTCCTATTTATATATATATGGCAGAACACAGCAGTAACTGTAGGGATTACAACATTGGAATAATCCTAGTATAATTTCCTATTCAGAGATATACATGTTATACATTCTATAATATGCTTCCTCAAGCTGAGAGTGGAGCATTGACCCGAAGCTTGAACCGAAAAGTAGCAAAGGACGTAGCAGAAAGCGGTTCGGTGAAGAAATTTGCAAGTTGATCTTGAGAGGGGATAAAACGAATCTAAATCTCTATCTTCGCAACGCGGCCGTGGATAAAATGATAATCTACGTCAACATGCTTAGTACGGGCATGGAAAACAGGATTCGCTGAGAGATAGGTCGCGCCAAGGTTATCACACCAAATGGTAGGAGCAGAGACTGAGGAAACCTGCAGATCTGTTAACAAATATTGAAGTCAAATGACCTCAGCAGTACCATCTGTTAAGGCTTTATACTCAGCTTCAGTAGAGGAGCAAGCAACTGTGAGTTGCTTGCCGGATTTCCATGAAATCGGCGTCTGACCAAAGAAGACAAGGTAGCCACCCGTAAAATTGCTATCATCAATACTACCAACCCAATCTGCATCTGTAAAACCATGTAGAGCAAAGGAGGAGCCTCGAGTGATATGAAAACCATAAGATGTCGTACCTTTAAGGTAGCGTAGAATACACTTAACGGCGGCCCAATGAGAATCTGTATGAGCATGCATAAACTAACAGACTCTGTTAACAACGAAGCAGGGGCGGGTGAAGGTAAGATACTAAAGAGCACCCACGATTTGACGAAATCGTGTAGGATCAGAGAAGGAATTATCCGGCAATATAGTAACTTTTGAAGGAGAGACTGGAGTATCAACGGGTTTGCAGGAAGTCATACCAGCTCGAGTGAGGATGTCAAGAATATATTTGTGTTGGCGCAGCATCAAACCCAAACCTGTAGACTGAACTTCAATGCCCAAAAAGTAGTGAACTGCGCCTAAGTCACGAAGCTTGAATTCAGAGCTTAGTAACTGTATTAGGCGATTAAGCATAGCAGAGTTGCTACCCGTAAGCAGGATATCATCAACATACACCAGAAGATAAAAGATATTAATTCAATCAGACAATATAAGCAGGGAGGTGTCAACCTTGGAAGCCCAGAAACCAATGGAGAGCAACAAATCACTCAGACGAGTGTATCATGCCCTCGGTGCCTGTTTTAAATCATACAATGATTTGTGTAATCTGCACACATGAGATGGAAGAGTAGAGTCAACAAAACCTGAAGGTTGTTTCATGTAGACCTCTTCAGTAAGAACGCCATTGAGAAAGGCATTATAAATATCAAATTGATGAATCTTCCAATTGCGCGAAACCGCAATGGAGAAAACTAATCAGACGATGGCCTGCTCAATAGCTGGACTGAAGGTTTCAGAATAATCAATGTCTTCCTGTTGATTAAAGCCTCTAGCAACAAGGCGTGCTTTATAACGCTCAATGTTACCATCAACATGATGTTTGATCCGATACACTCATCTACTACCAACAACGTTCATCAAAGGATGAAAGGGAACTAAAGACCAAGTGTGATTAGAGCGCAAAGCTTTGATCTCATCACACATAGCATCATGCCAAACGGCGTACCTATCAGCATCAGAGAATGCAAAAGGTTCAGAAGAGGGAGAGTGCAGTACCTCGGTGGAGGCAGTAACAGCGGCAGCGGAAGCAACCAGATTTGCTGTCTTTAGCTGCCACAATCTAAAGACCATAGGATGCCTACTGATCAAGGGAGGCGACGCAGGGGAAGATGGTGGCAATGAGGTGATCTGCTACAACGGATAAGAGGAGAAATCAACCACAAGATTCAGATAAGCCAGAAGGGCTGAGGGAGAATCTACCGCAAGCAGAGGATTGTCAGCAGAGGAGGGGCTGTAAGTAGAGGCTGAATCTGCAATAGCATTGTCCCTGACCAAAGAAGGCGAAGCAGAGGGGGGGCCAGAGATCGTCCCGACACCAGCAGGGGTGGCGTTCTGGTGGCTAGATGAGACCAATGGACAAGTTGAACCTACATCATAATGGTTAGAAAACTTGCATGTGATGAAAGTGTTTTAGTTAATTTAGGGCTCTGATATCAAGTTGAGAATAATAGAATGTCATAGGTTGTGCCTTGGCCAACCTTCCTATTTATATATATGTGGTAGAACACGGCAATAACTGTAGGGATTACAACATTGGAATAATCCTAATATAATTTCCTATTCAGAGATATACATGCTATACATTCTATAATAGGACTTACTCAGCAAGTTTGTAGTCCATCTACACCCATAGGTGTACAAGAGTCTTCAATGACTTACCACATTTTCATCTCATTAATACATGTGTAAGGGGTATTTGTCCCTCATTAATGTCTGTGTTAGGAATATTTATCCCTCATTAATGCATATGTAATAGATATTTGTTCCTCAATAGTATTATAAGGGTGAAATGACTTTTCAACCTCTCATCAAACAAAAAGACAAAATTCAAGAGATATAAATACCCTCTGAACTACCAAAGTATGGGGTTCATAATTTCTCAATTCTCAACATATACACTTAACAATATTTTATTTCATAGAGCATTTAATACATACCAAAATAAAAACGAACAACCTTGTTCCTAAGATTTAATGTTTCTTTACATATTTATTGCACTCTCTCTATAAAGATACTAACTTAAGTATTCGAGAGTCTTTAAATCCACCAAAAGAGGATTATTTTGTAGGTGCTAGGCTTTCTACATCAAACTACCACCTTCCAAAGCTATGAAAATGGATCAAATTGCAAAAACATTTTATTAAACCTATTATTCAACAATCAAAAAATCATATTTCTAAATATCTTGAATTTTGAAACATCATCATTATATAAATAAATTAAACAAATAAATCTGATAATATATATATATATATATAGACACACACACACAGGTTGAAAAGGTAAACAAGTTCTTTTTGTCCACTATACTTGATGCGCGGGTTTAAGCTATGTCTTCGGTTATGGTTTGTCATTAAATAGAAAATGTGAATGTTTTGCTGAATTAAGTGAATGCAGCTGCAGTAACACAACAAATGCGGGACCTATTTAACTTAATTGGGTTTGTCCGTTTTGGCATTTCTGGCATAGTAATCAATAATATTTCTAGGTACATTTTGTACGTTACCATTCCAAAACAAATTGCTCAGGAATTGGCTGGTATGAGTTCATAAATAGTTGTTGAAATAATTTCCTTTTTTTTTTTATGTTTATATGTTATTTTCCCAATCCAATTGCTATTTTGAATCACAGAACCCAGATGGAATAGGTGACAGTGGATCCAACTGAAGTTGCTTGCATGGAGGCTGAAAGCTATAATGTAGTGGAAAGAGATGGTGTGAATCTGTTGGCACATATTGGATTGTGTCAAGGAAGCCTAATGCCGCTATGCCACTGTTTTAAGTCAGCATTGGGCGTCACTTGCTATTGCCTTGGAGTTTAGGACATACACACATCCAGTGCCTGCAGTTTTATCTATTTGTTAATGTTCGTTTCATGAAAGTTGCAACTAAGGAAATTTTGCTGGTCACTCTCTGCTACTTGTTTCACAGTTCTCCACAGAAGCATCTTTTCAGAGTAGTATTATGATTTCAGTGAATCTTTGATTAATTTCTTCAGCATCAATATCTCTCCAAGAGATGGAACTGGAGAAGTGTGTCCATTCAGGCCTGATCAGGGGCTCCAGCCATCTCTCACTGATGAGCTTCAATTAGGACCTTTCTTTTAACGTTCAGAAGAGTAATGTTGGTTTAGATGATAAATGGATTGACTAAATATATTTTTCTGATGTAATTCCTCATTCTAATATAATATTTTGTCCTTTCTCATGTTAGAATTACAATGATATTTAATCCATATTCGTAAAAGATGAAGCAATGCATCCTCATGATCATGTAACAACAATAGTTCAATGAGTTATCATGCCAGAAAATTATAACTAATGAATACGATCTCATTCGACAACAGGGAAACTAAGTCTGGATTGAATTGAACTGATCGCACCTATTCCTCACTTCTCCGTTTATTGCAGTCTTGATCCCATGAATGCTAAGCTTCTGCATTGCACGAGAGAAATCCTGGAAGAAAACTGTCTGGTTTGTTGCATAAAGCTCCACAAAAGGCTTAGTTCTTGGGTCCTTAACAAGGGCATGATCATATGCCAAAAGCCCCAGCCCCCTAGGCAAGTTCTTGAAATACATATTATCAAACTTGCCTGGCGTAAACACATCATTGAAGGCCGACATGGTTTTATCTGTGGTGTGATTAGCACAAATATTTCTCAATCCGGCTGCAAACTTGGAGTTGAGTTCAGGATCAGTTGCTTGTTTCTTGCTGTAACTAAATAGCCTATCGGAGAATTCAATGCAATGAGAGAATCCAATGGTGTGACCACCTGTTAATGCAACCATTTCTTGAACATTGAATCCTTTGGAGGCAAACAAATTGATCACATGGGTCATACTCATGTTGCTCCTGGGGAGATTTCCCTCTACCCTGGAGGCCTTAGAGACCAAACCATCCTTCCTTCCTAGTCGGATTTTGTAGTAAGGTCCTCCAACCATGGTGACAAGATCACGTGTGGCCACTGCAAGGATGTCCGCGCAGGAGACGACTTTAGGGCAAGTTAGCTCAAGTGTAGTCTTTGCCTTAATCACCACCTCGTAGCCATCCCCTGACAGGGAGAGGTTAACGTCTGCATCGCGCTCGGCGGTGTTGAATGAGTTTGATGCTATGAAAACCGAGGCATCACATCCCTCAACCATGCAGTCATGGAAGAAGAGACGTAGAGTGCCGGCCGCGGTTGCAGGGTTGCTCATTTGTTTGGTGGTGATAGTTTCACGAACAATCTTTTCGAAGTTAGGGCATGATCTCTTGTAGTAATCAAAGGAGAGATTGGACTTCGACTCTGAGAAAGGAATGGAGAGGAAGAGAAGCAGAAGAATACGCAGTGGGAAAGCCATGCTTGGTGGAGAGAAAGAGGAAGGAGGATTCCTTTCTTTCTCAAAATTTCCTCTCAGCTGGCAAAGGATTTGATTTTCCAGCAACAAGAAATGATGATAAGGAAGAGGAAGAAAAGCTTTGGGTGGATGGGAGGTGATTTAGGGAAACCTATACATTTTTGTCGGATAAAGGAGAATTTAGTTAAGTTAATTTCTGCTATTTTTTTCATTTGTTTGTCTTCCCCACCTTGTTATTGATCAGCAGCTTAATTATAGTTTACTATTTTTGCATCACTGTATATTTTTAGGGCCTTGCATTGCATGTCTTAATGGTTCTAAACCTTTCATGGGATACGTCTTTTGCCTCTCGAGAGTGAAAGGCGCTATGCCAGCAAGAAACCATACGTGTTTTTGCAAATTCCAGTTGCCCTTTTTCATTCGTCTTCTTAATTTCTTCAAAGTTCAAACTCCTGCTCATGAATATATATATATATATTATTGTTTCTCTTACAAGTTCTAACTTCCTCTATTTTTGGATTAATTATGTGCAGAAAGCTAGATACACAACTGCTAGCTAGGCCATATTTGCGTGTATTATTCATGTTTTGTTCATATATAGTCATAAATATGGTTATTTATTTTCTTAGCTCAAGTGCTATGTATGGAAAATTTAATATTTTTAATCCAACTCTAACTTTATTAATCAAGTATCATCCATTCAATGGCTTAAAAAATAATTATTTAGGCTTTATTTAATTTTATTTAATATATTTTGAATAAATAATGTACCCACTAGCTATTTTATTAGATTGCTAGCTCATTTATCTTTTCATTGCTATTCTACTACTATGGCTCATTCTAAAATACCACAAATTTCCAATTTTATTTCCAATTTTTAAAGCATGGGTTGCTCTAAACACAAAATAAAATGGATATGGAGATTGTTGTTCATTGCATTATGTTTCCACGCTGAAAATTCATAAAGGACATTCCTGCTTACCAGTTTGCTTATTAACAAGCAAGTAAGATATGTTCTCTTATTACCTCACCTTTTGCCTATCATAGTTATAGGAAGGCTCAACTCAAACCAATCTCCCACTCCAAATTCTTGCTTCAATCTTAAAAGAGGTTGACTTATACAGATTATAGATTTATTTTTTAAAAACAAAATAAGGAGGTGGGGATTTTGAATACTTGATTAGCAAACGGTTAAAAAGAATCAAACATTGATAAACCAAAAGAACCTTTACCTATTGCCATGATTCTACATCATCAAAGATCATATCATGCAAATGACAAAGTCAATAAAAACTTCACATAGAAATTAGGATTCCATGGTTTGTGAAACTGGATATAGACTTGAAACATATGTGGGCTTGATTGTTTGGCTTGAACGGTGTAGAGGTTCACCAGAAAAACAAGCCCCTCGTAAAACAACGAATTCTTTAATACTTAAGTCAGAAAATATATGAGAGAAAAAAATATGTAGAGTACATAGTTGTAGAAAAATGTTAAGTTTGAGAACTTGTTAGTTTACCTAGTAACTCAAGATATTTATAGACCTTAATCACGTCAATTTAACTTGAACATGGAGAGTGTTGATTGATTGGTGGAAATGTTGGTGTGCACCATCGATCATAGTGTTTGACATTGTCATTGATTAAATGGTTACCGAACATCATTGACATGTTAGCGAGAAATATTCATTGGTTGAGAAAGAGGCACTTGTGTTGTTTAAAAAGTGGTTCGTGTTTGCATGTCGACCATTGGCTAAAACATATGGTGCTTGCATAAGAGTTTATACTTGCAAAGAGTTTATGAGGAAATATGTTAGTTAATCATGAAAAATATAATGTGTGTGGCTCCACATTCTGACCCCTTGATACTCAAAAACACATTGAGATGTGTATCAATGAGAGAGAAAAAGGACAGACCTTGAACGTAGACCACATTGTTTGGGTTTGGCCCAAACGGTGCCAACATATATATTGCTTAAAACCTGCACCATTATTTGCCCCCTAAGTCTTTTAAACAAATGTGTTTGAAAGACTTGACTAATTGAGGTGGGAGAAGAAAATACTTACAGCATAATGGTTTACATGGCATGAACATACATTGCATGAAAATGTTATTGTGCCTGCGTGTGGCTTTTTGTTAATGTTTGGTGAAATTTTTGCAAATGTTTCTGCAAGATTAGGAAGAGTTTTAATTTTATGAAGATAAGCAATCTAGAAAACAAAACAAAAAAGGCATAAGAGTGAATGCTATGATTTGTGTATGTGTTTTAGGATGCATGGATATGAGCAATCACAAGGGAAAGACCTTTGATCCTTTTGAAGACAACAAGTTTAAAGGATATGGAGACAAGCTTTCCTTTTTTCGGGGATTATCTGATCTCTAATAGCTCGTCAAATGTTCAAACTTTCCTTTTTTTCATGCTCAGATTTTGTTTTTCATTTCACGAACTGGTGAAAATAACTTTTGGTGATCAAATTTTCTATCTTTTTTTTCAAGGATTTACATTCCTCAGTGTCGTGCCCATGAAAACGATGAAAAAGATAGAACTGATTAGGGTTCTTTGTGTTCGCACTACTTTTCAAGGGAGAAGGGTATTACACAAATTATTTTCCTCTAATAGCAACTAGTACTTCAGTTTGTGTAGTGGTCAAAGGTGTTGTTATAAGCTTGGGGAATGTTAGGCAATCACGAATATGCCCCTTGGTACTCTTTATGAATGCTTTTAAGGGAGACTAATGGCATTGCAGAAACTCTTCCTTCTAGAGATAATAGTGGTCTTGCGTAGTCACATTGGCTTCCTCTACTCGAATATGATTCTCTATTACTTGCTTCACTTTGACAAAAGTTCTATTATGTAGAAAATATGTGTTCCTATAACAAGAAGTGGGGGACTCCATTGATTAGGGTTTTAGTGGTGATGAGTTCAAGTAAATTCTCTATGTTTAACATTTTCTCGTTGAATCTGTAGAGATATCCTCTGGTGCTTTCACCCTCTCATTGTGTAATGGAAAAGATCTTAATTGTGCATTTTTTTAGTTAGATATTGGTGTGAAAACAAGAGATGAGCTTCAAGTAGAGATCTGGAAGACCTAGGATGGAGCTAGGTTCAAGGTTGTGATACCACATCCTAGCAGGTCAGCGAAAGGTCATATGGAAAATTTAATTTACACATGGCATCACTCTTTGTCATTACTAGCTTCATAGATGTTTTGTATGTGCTTTCTAGGACCTATAAGGTTATCATAGTTATTAAGGTTGTTCTTGTAGAGACATAATCCTTAGAAAGTGAGTGTGTAACACATGGTGACAAAGTAGAGATTCTTTCACTTGATGGGAATAATGTGTAGGAGCTGGTGCATTTCATGCCTTGGTTTCTTGTGACGAGAGGCATAAGAATAAGACTCAAAAGAAGATTGGTGGTGATAATCATGTATATGGCTAGGGTGTGTTAGATAATGTTTGCTCATCTGAAAAGTTAGAGCATTGTGCCTACTTTGCACAACATTGTTTTGTCTTATTTCTTTGTGAAACTAGAGTTACCTCTATGCTCATGGTTTGTTGAATCTCTTATTGATGAAACGAAAAAGGACAAAGATCTTCTTGTGTTCTTGAATGGCTAGAACATATGTCGAGCATTTTCACTTGATAGGATAATTGTTAAAGATCTGTGAGATCTAGAGTCCCTGTTGTGGGGAGATCAGTTACTCTCCCCTATCTTGGGAGTATCATCGGCCATATAAGGTATTTTTATGAATAATGAAAGGGAATGAACTAACTTTTTTTTTTCAATTTTCCATAAATGACACCACTAATAAAGTCAGGAAAGACTTCACACAAAAATTGGCCATCCACGATCTGCAAAGCTAGGTCTGGACTTGAAACGTAGGTGGGCCTGATTATTAGGCTTGAAAGTGGTGGAGGTTTGCTTGAAAAACAAGCCCTTCGTGGGACAATGGACACTCTGATACTTAAGTCAATAAACGTATGAGAGAAAGAAATATGTAAAGTTAATAGTTGTAAAAAAAAAATATTAAGCCATCACGTCGATTTATCTTGAACATGGAGAGTGTTATTTGATTGGTGAAATATTAGTGTGCACCATTGGTTATAGTGTCTAACATTGTCATTGATGGGATGGTTGGTAAATGTCTGTTGACACATTGACGAGAGAGGCACCTAAATTGTATAGAAAATTATTCGTTTTTGCACATTGATCATTGACTAAAAAATATGGTGCTTACATAAATGTTTGTCCTTGCAAAGAATCTATCAGGAAACATATTAGTTAATCGTGAAAAATATTATGAGCGTGGACAGTGAGTGTTGCCATGTTCTAACCCCTCGATACTAAAAAATAGACTGAGGTGTGTGTGTCAAAAAAAACAAATGACAAACCTAAATGTGGACCAAACCGTTTGGGCCTGGCCCAAACAACATCAAAGCGTAAAAAAGATCATACATCATAAATCTAATAAAATAACTTATTGCATGATTGGACTATCTGGGAAAGCCTTAAGAAGGAGTATAGGAGCCTTATACAATTCATTTGTTCTCTTCGGATCTTAAGCACTGCCTTTATTACACTATTGGATTTTTCTTTTCGCATTAAAAAAAAAACCATTAACAATGTTCTTTTAGAGAAGCTTATAGAAGTTTTAGGAATATGATTTTTAATAGTTTTTTTTTGTTTTTAATTTTTTTTTTTCTGTTTGGGAATGTAATTATAATTATTTTTATAGTACTTTTCACTTAGAAATATATTAAAATAATATTTTTTTTATTTTTAAAAAATTATTTTTAAAATTAGTACATTAAAATGATTTAAAAATATTTTTGAAACAGAAAAACAAATAATTTTGAAAAGTTTTGATTTTTTTGTAAATTAATTTTTTATATAAACTAATTTTAAAAATAAAAAAAATATTTTAATATATTTATAGATAAAAAATACTTTAAATAGTTATTCATCAATCTAAAGGATGATGCAACGAAGACAAAAAAAACAAAGTACTGGTGAAAACGGGTATAAGGGACGTTTAAAACAACAAATCAAAAGAATAGGGACTAAGAAAATATTAAAAAGAGAGACTATTTGACCAAAAATCTGATTGGCTGTTCTTAAGAACTTCTACGGATGAGCTATGGTGCTGGAATTGCAGTCTTCTCCTAAAAGAATCCATCTTTTCCTTTTTTGTGAAACGCCAGCGTTTTCTTCCTGTCTCTAGCAAAAACCAAAGGAATACTAGTCTGTTTCGTTGAAACTGGAAAGGAACCATGTCGATTTGCAGGTTTCTGAAGTGGGTTGTGTTGCTTCTTGTCATCTTTCCTAGTTTATTTGACCCTTCACTGTCACACTTTGATTCAGCTAAGAAGAAACAAATGCGAGAGAAAGTCCGAAAGATGTAAGCAAAATTCATGCTCAATGTCACTCATTTTAATTTCTTTTTTCGTTTTGTTCTGATGGATGCTTAAGTCTTTGGTTCCTCGGAATGCATGTGTTTGAAAGTTTCTGTTTTAATTTCTTTTTGTGTGAAGTTTTGGACAAATATTGCTCGCTCTTTTCAACTTATTGGTTTTTGAGTTATAGTCATGATTTCTCAGGTGGTTCAGATAGTGTAATAAAAGATTACAGAAACTCAATTGATTTTCCTTATTTTGGAGCTTGACATTATCAAATTCTTACAAGAATAAACAAATAAATAAATAACACTATTTAGCATGGTTTGACCAACCTGAAAAAATAACTGTAAAGAGATATGATCAACTGAAATCCGAAGGTTCTGTCTTTTGATTGATTGCATGCCAAAAGCTCAATTTTTTTAGCACTTGACCATTTATTTAGAAGCTGTGTGACATAATTCCAATTCAATTTGGTCATTATTTGAGCTTGTTGATGAAAATGGGAACAAGATATAAGGCAGAAGAAAAGAGCTTTATCAACAGAAAGTTGAATTATTTTTATTCACTAGTTTGGCGAGTCAAAATGTTTCTCAGTAGATTCGCTTTTTTGACCTTTGTTGCAGGTTCTACCATGCATATGAGAACTACATGACACATGCATTTCCGGTCAGTTGTCCATTTTCTTTATCCATATTTTTGGATTAGTATATCTGTTTCTTTTGGCAATCTTGAATTTGTTCTTTGATCAAATTGCAGCATGATGAGCTCAAGCCTCTTACCAGAAGTTTCACTGACTCACTTAGTGAGCTTGGAAATTTGAAGGTGATTGATGATGCATTAATGGGAAGTGTAAATAATAGTTAATTGCTAATAGAATTGACAGTCTTTAATCTTATTTTCAGCTTGAGCACTTACCACAAAACTATAATGGAACTGCCCTTACACTCATTGAATCATTGTCTAGGTATGCTACTTGAATACCCAATTAGTAGATTTTGACATTTAAGTCTATAATCTGTGTTTTACGTTTGTACTAATGCAAGTTATTCAGCCTTTTGTTCATTCTTGATGTCAAATAGTTACTAGTATCGTTGAATGATTACTCTGATATAAGTTTTCTCTTGATCTCTTTCTCTTACAGTCTTGTTATTTTGGGTAACTACACAGAGTTTGAAAGGGCAGTTCTCTGGCTTTCTGAAAATCTTTCATTTGATGTTGATGCAAGAGTAAACCTTTTTGAGGTACTAACTTGTTGATCAACTTGGAAATACCTGCATTTAGTTACCTGAAAGTTTCGTGCAATTTAATCTTTTTACTTGGCTCGACTTGTTACAATTTTTGGATTCTGGGAGAAGTGGTTCAGAGAATATCTTGAATATACTTACACTTTTGAATTTCTTAATGGGGTTCTTTCACACCTGTTCTATTGTGTAGGGCAACATAAGAGTTCTTGGAGGACTTGTTTCTGCTCATATTCTTGCAACTGATTCTAACAGGCTGGTTCAAGGATCATACAAGAATCAGCTACTTGATCTGGCTGAAGATCTAGGACAACGCTTCCTACCTGCATTTGATACGCCCACTGGATTGCCATATGCCTGGATTAACTTAAAGGTACAGTCTGAAAGATGCTTAATTTCAAAGGTGTATTCCAATTTCTAACAATAAAAAACTTGAGCTGAAATCCAAATTCTCTTAACAAGGAATGTTAGTGCACACAGTATTGATATAAGTTCTTATATCCCTTAAACTCCCCCCTACCAACACACAATATGAAACATTGCATTAAGCTATATGCATACGACATAAGTGTATTTTGCTTAAAAGCAATGTGTGCACAAGGCATTGTTAAAGATATCATATTTTGTATTGGTTTCTACATTCACCTAAAATGATGTCCTTTTGGGGTAAATCTATGCATATATTATTATCTTATGCAGCAAATGGGTTACTTCCTAGGAGCAATGGCAAAATAGTTCCTTGGTTCATTTAGTTAATAACTAAGACTCCAAGAAGGCATATGGTTACGTCGTAACCAAAGAATTAGATGGTTTAGATTCCATAGAATTTTTTGTGCACACTGAATTCTTTTCCATATATATATATAGCGCTTTTCAGGCAGATCTAGACATACCTCCTTATGTAGGACAAGAGAGCAAAAAAAACCAAATAATAGAAATGATGTAGGATAGAAGAACAAAATCACCAACAAGGGAGACACACTTGTTCTTGAAGGGATCAAATCATGAAAGACACACTCGATCTTGACAAATTAGAAAAACCAGGAGAGACACCCTCGATCTTAGAGAAAGCAATACAAGAGAGACAAACTCAATCTTGATGAAAACTCAGTTTATTTTATTCAATAATTCAACGAACAAAATAACTGATGTCTAGGTGCTTATTTATACGCACTAGAGACCATATAAAATAGGAAAACCTAATAAGTTTTAATTGAATAAGGAAACTAAAATCTTAATTTAACTACTAAATAATAGATAAAATGTTCCTAAATAATAAAATCTAGAATAGTCATACTTGCCCTTCATTCTCCATCATTCTCACTTGGTTGGAAAAAAAACTCAACCTCAAGTTCGAAAGTGATGAAGTAGCAAAAATTCTGTGAACTTGCACTCCATAGCCTAAAGAAATGTTTTTTGTACTTCATACCTTTTAGTCTTCTCCAATTATGATAACAATATTGGCAATAAGACAGGCTATTCAAGTACCTTCTCAACTACAATACTGAATTTGGAAGGAAAAAAAAGTCAATGTGATCAACCACTTCTTTGAACTCTTCAAAAATAGAATCTTCAATTTGTAACACTTCACTATCTTTTTGTATATGACCCGTTGCTTTAACTTCGTCATCCACAGAATCATGCTCTTCTTATGTCAGAACAATCACATTCTCTTCTAACAAGTTTTCTCCAATATCTTCTTCATTGCCATCAACTTGTTCTACAATGGCTACTTGTTTATAAAATGCCATTTTATTTTGAACTGATCAGATGTAGTATTGAGTTGAGTGTGGTTGGCTTGCAGAGTTTGGATTTGGGTTTTCAAAGAAGTAATAGCATTAGTGATTTTGGAGACCTCAACATTACTAACCAATGGAGCTTGATAAACTGCAAATCTGACTTTCTGTTTTGGAGGATAGATGATATCAATAAGACTCACATTCTCATAATACATTCATAACTTACCCATGTTTATGAATCAAATATCCATCTTACAACAATTGTCACAAACACAAGTGACATCAAGTCTAAATAAAGGCAGAACGAGCAAAAGCTAACTCCTCAAACATAAGTATATTCTCCAACTAACTATTGTAAGATAATATTTCATGTATGACATCCACATTGATAGGATAAAGAATGTACAAGAATCTAACCAATAAGACTGAACTTGGCTCACATCTCCATTCCTTGAGAACCATACTTCTCCTATCATAATTATATTCACAATGATATTCAAAAGATTGTCCATGAGCAAGAGTAGTATACATTCCTTTTCCCCCCAGGCCATGATAATTTTTCTTTTAACCACTATAATTCATATCAATGAAGTAGCGTGTAGGAATCGCTTACCATAATCCAAAGGTAAAGAAATCCACATTGATTATGTCACAAGCTGAGAAAAGAATCCCGCAAATTGATTTCACAAGCCCAAAAATGAACCTAAAGGAAATCCACTCTATTGTAATTGAATTTAACCAGTCTGATGACTCCCACCAATATACAGTAGTCAAAGGCAAGATGGAATTGTTGGCTTGAAAAAGTGGCTGCTAAATGCTTAGAACAAATATGGTACTCATGTAGCTTTGTGGTCCAAAATTTGACCCCTTTTTGCCACCAACCTACCTCAATTATACCCCTTTTTCTAATTCTTTTTTTTTTTTTTTTTTTTGAGAGAACAAGAACCATAGATGAATTCCATGGTGGATCCAAATTGATGTTGGACAAAAGATAAAAAAAAACATCAAAATACGAGAATTGATGTAGGATAGAAGAACAAAATCATTAACAAGAAAGACATACTCAATCTTGAAGGGACCAAATCAAGAGATACACACTCGATCATGGAGAAAGTAATACAAGAGAGACAAACCCAATCTTGAAGAAAACTCAGTTTATTTTATTCAATAATTCAATGATCAAAATAACTAAAGTCTAGATGCTTATTTATATGCAACAAACCAAAAAATAGGAAAACAGAATAAGTTTTAATTCAATAAGGAAATTAAAATCCTAATTTAACTAAATAATAAATGCTAATATTTCTAAATAATAAAATCATGAATAGTAGTACAATATTAAAATTTCTAAATTAATATATATTAATTTTCATTGTTTTCCTTCATTCTCAATCGATACCTGTCTCTCCTTTTCAGTGAACATTTATTTTAGCTTTTCATAAGTATGAATATGTTCTGCTGGTTTTGTTTGTAAGAAGGATATATGACACTGCAGCAATGCGAAATTCTGTGGACAGTATGGAGTCATGAAGAATGAGACTACTGAAACAAGCACCTCAGGATGTGGTGAGAGTCTGTTCCATTACAGTTTTAAGTTGATGTCATCACAGAATGTGCTATCCTGAAATTGGTTAACTTTCCATGTCTGAACATAGGTTCTCTGATTCTTGAAATGGGAGCCTTATCACGATTAACCGGTGACCCTAAATATGAGTCTGCATCCTTGCGGGCTCTTCGAAAGTTGTGGAGTATGCGTAGTTCTTTAAATTTGCTAGGAACAACACTCGATGTGGAAACTGGGGAATGGATTGAGCATTCATCAGGGATCGGTGCTGGTATGCAATTGACGGTGCTTTGATATCCTTTAGGTGCTAGATTTTGCATCATGAAGTTTACAAGGTTCCAATAATGAAGATTTAATTCATTTCATTAATTAGTACTGATAGATTCTTTAATGGACTTGAACTGTGCTATAGCTCCTGATGGAATTGCATGCTTAAATTACATTTCACTTCATGTTCATTATCTAACCTTGCTGTTAGCGACCCTTGTTTTTGTGTGGTTGCATGTAGGGGTTGATTCATTCTATGAGTATCTATTCAAGGCTCACATTCTTTTTGGAAAGGAGGACTTCTGGAGAATGTTTCATTCTGCTTATCTTGCGGTGCAGAAATATTTCAGACATGGTCCATGGTACTAAACTGAGAGGAACTTTATATAGTATTGAACTTGTGTTTGGGTTCTTTTGTGACTCCTTTTTTCCCCTTCTTGTTTCTTTGTTGTTTTCCTCATTGTTGGTAGGAGTTGGGGTAGGTGGGGGATGGGGGCTTTATTGTTTAGGTGTAGATGGAATTTCGGGGCTTGCTAGATCCCATACCTATTTGGAATCTCATGTAGTGAATCAAGCAAAAGTTGATCGAATTTGTTTACTGAGGACTAAAAAATACACTGTTGATGTAAAGCATCTTTCTTTAATTTAGGTACCATGAAGCTGATATGAGGACTGGAAAAGCAACGTATTGGCAACTGACAAGCCTTCAAGCATTCTGGCCTGGCCTACAGGCAAGTAACTGAAATCTTGTATGTCCCAGATGATATTATTGATTTCTCAAAAGGATCATCTGATTTTAGTTATTATGATGTCATTATTAGGTTCTTGTTGGGGATATTGAAGCTGCTAACTCATCACACCGTGAATTTGTACATGTATGGAAGAAGTTTGGGGTGCTACCAGAAAGGTATCATGCATTTGTTTTTCTATAATCTTCTTTGATCCTGTTCTTGGAAGAGAACTATCAGCTTGTCATTATATCACACTTTCAGTGAACTTTTATTGATAGAAAAGAAATTAACATGGGTAATGAATGCTTAGGTATTTGCTGGACCATCAAATGTTGCACCCTACAGAGAAGTACTATCCACTGCGCCCTGAATTAGCAGAATCAACATTCTACTTATATCAAGCTACTAAAGGTCTGATTGTTTTATTTTGCAGTTCTTTAGTTTTAGCTTTTCCCTGGAAGTTTTAGATTTTCACTTTATTTCTTTCAGAATTATTTCTTTAAAATGCTTGGGTCAGGTGAATGTGTGCATCCATATACCATTTGCAACTGCCAGTAACATAAGGGGAAAGTTGCCATTTGCTAGACCTTTCAAACGTAGAAAATTTGCAAGGCCATCAGGTTCTTGACTCATGGACTTCGTTTGTAAATCATATATGCAATGCATGGCTTCATATGGCTTCTGATTCCCAAGTCGTGTTCTCATGTTGATATTCTTTACTGATTTTTTCTGTATTTGTTTACATATGTTTTTTATATATATATTGCCTCTGAGCATTGGATCTTGTGGGAAAGGGGTGGGTAGGGTTTGAATACATCACAAGAGTAAACTTGCCATTAGAGAAAGAGAGACAGAGGTAGCGAGCTAAGAATATAGGTTGAGGTGTGCATGGATTGTTTCCCTTTACCCTGTTTTTCTGCATGAACATCGAGGCCAGACAAAAGGTTAGAATATTGATACTGCTCTTCATACGGAATAATGGCATGAGGCTGAGTGACTTCTCTATTAACAAACAACTTAACATCTGAAGTATTTTGAACGTTGTTGATTCTACTATTCTCAATTTAATTGGCAAAAAGGGCACAACTGAGGGAGGACAGGCATTTTTTCTTACTGACATACATTTATGCATAAATGCATAACTGATTGCACAGCTCTTCAATTTTGCTATACAGTCTTTTAGTTAGCTGAAGTGCAAGAAAAGCTCGATTTGTCACCTCTTCTAAACTTGTATGTATATTATTGCTTATGAAAATTCCCAGATCCATGGTACATAGAAGTGGGTGAAGCAATTGTTGATTCTCTTAATTTATACACCAAAGTCGAAGGAGGATTTGCAAGCATTAGGGATGTCACAACTATGCAAACAGAAGATCATCAGCATAGTTTCTTTCTTGCTGAAACGTAAGTGGTTTTTTGCCCTGACAACTCAAGTTTAAAGAAACTTCTTTTCAGCTATATCATTGGTATATGAGAAATAAAATTTCTCATGTAATATATTCTTTTTTGCAGGTGCAAGTATTTGTATCTTCTCTTTGATGATTCATTTTTGGTTGATCGGAATTATATATTCACTACCGAGGGTCACCCTTTGCCTGTGCTAAGTGCTTGGCACGAGAGACTGCCAGAGATATATATCCCATCAAACTGGACTTATGTCAAGGTCTTTCCTTATAGTTCTCTCCATCTCCAGTGCTTATTAAAAAATAATATCTAAAAGAAAAACCTCCTGCGAATCCAGAAACTTTCCATGTCAGATAAGAACAGTTTACTTTCGACTTTTTCAGAAGCTTGTGAATTGCTGTCATACAATTTGGTCCAACCCTTTTTTCTAAATTTCAATTTGGAGTTGTACGGATTATATTCATTTCATTCCAAATTAAATGCGAAGACCAGCTAGGTAATGAAGTGTTTTTTCTTGTGCAGAAAGAAAAGCCAAAACGAGCAAGTGCAATGTCTCTGCAAGTCTGTCCTGCATTGAGTTTGAATTCAAGACATGGTGAACAACTGGTTGAGAGTGCTTGCCACATCCCTGATGCACGAAATGACCACAAGTGTTTCAGCGATGAAGAATGTGGAGTTGACTCAACTAGTTGTAGACGAAGATCATGTAGCCTGGGCGGTTACTGTGGGCTATGGTTGATCATATGAGACATTGATGGATCATGATATTCTTTCACGACGCAGCAATTTTTTATAGGTAAAACGAGGGTGAGGGGAAGAGAAGGATTTCTTATAATCTTAAGAATGGTGGATAGAAAGTCTGTGGCAGGCATGCAATTATAACATTAGTTTGATAAAATAGAAAAGGGGAGAGCATTACATGTTACAGAATTTCTTCACCATAACGCAGTTTTGTATTTTCATCTCATTCTTGAAGCAAATATCCAGAGAGTATATCACTGCTGAATCTCTTTTCTTATAAACATGACAATTTGCCAGTGCAAATTACTCTGTCAATGTCATTATTCAAAACTACAGAAAGAAATATGGTGCTAATACAGAGTTGCCATGCAGTATTCTGCAACCCACGAGAGGTGGTCCTCTTCATTGAAGCATTTAACACCAATTCTTCAAACTAAGGTGGAATCTTTATATAGGCTTTTCTTTTTTCACTTCTGCGATGTTATCTTCCCTTGTGACCTATGCTGTATCATACTGAGACAACTCCAGAGTTATGTTTGCTGTGCAATCATTTCTTTATTCTCAATTCTTTGTAGTCTTACCTCACATATTTGAGCACTATTTACGGCAATTCTAATATTGCAACTGTGGCACAGTGGTGAAATTATCAAAATATTTTAAGAGGTCAAACGTAAGATATCCCTTCAAATTCTCTCAAGGCAAAGACAGCCTCTCAAAGTTCTCATTTTTTATTTATTTTATCCGTAAGATATCCTTAGGTCAGGTTTTGGACCTAAAACTAGATTTCTTTCTCATCGAGTTTAAATAGGTCATCTATACAATGCCTAGGACGTTCACATTTAGCTTGCATCCTTTTTTAGGATTTGAATATCATAACTATTAAATTAAAAAAAAAAAAAACTAAAATTATTCACTGTAAATCAAGACACAATTTATCATGAATTGTAATTATTTTTCCCTCAAAAAAAAAAAAACCTTAATAAACTTGGTATTGGATGTAGAATAATCTATTCACGAGAGTTCATTCGTTATTATTAAATTGATAAAGGTTAAAATGGTCTTTTTGTATTTTTTAAACATAATAAAATGATTGATTTACCCTTAAGAATAAATAATACTAAATTGGTGTATATGAGCTTTTTTGTCTTTTTAATCTTTTTAGCACAATAAAAATGATTGAATAACCTTTAAAAGCAAAAGTTATTAAACTAGCTTACAAAAGTTTTCAATATGGTTTTTGGTTATAATCAAATTGATTTAGAGGTAAGATGATATTTTGATAAATATTAAATATTATTAAAAAAAACTAGTTGCACGTGCTAGTATATAAAGCACCTTCATGCTCTTAGAGAGGTGTGTGAGGAATCGTCTAACGATGGAACACCAGCTTCCACAACGACATTGAAAACGTCGTGGCGCCTCTTTTCATTTGGGACAACATTTGTGATGGTTTAGGCAATAGTTTGTTGTCATTATCATCTTCTTCTTTCCCTCTTTTCTCTTTCCTTCTCTTGAAATCCGTGTTGACTATTGAAAATTTCATAGATATCCTTTTATTATATTTCAACTTTGATCTTCATTTGTTTAATTTTTAATTTTTGTTATTGTTTTTTTTTTTGTCAAATTTGAATTTATTTTCAATTTCATACTTGGATCTATGATTATGATTTGTAATTTTTAAAAAAATTTAGTCGTTATTCTTTTTATTTTGATTTTTTGATTTAGATTCTTTTGTGAATTTGATTTTTCTTTTAATTTCATCCTTTAATTCAAAATTTTAGATTGTCCTCTTGTTTACTTTTTATTTCAAATTAGGTTCTCATTTTAAAAAAAAAAAATTTATCCTTTTATATCATTGATTTTTTCTCAATTTTATTCTTTGAAATTTGATTTTTTGGGATTTATGATTTTTCTAGATATGATGTTTATGGTTCAGTGACTCAAGTAACTGATTTGAAAAGTTAACATAAGTTCATATCAGTTTTTTTACTTTTTTAAATTTCATCATTTGATGTTTTACAAGCATTCTATACAATGAGGAGTGGTAATATTGAACACAAAATGACAATGACAAGGTAACATCTTGTCATTAGATACTATACTAAAATGCCTTAGTAAAATACTATAGAAATATTATTTTTCATCCTCAAACTATTTTTTTATTATATCCTTTCATGTCCAAATTAATGACCAATTTAAAAGTCAAGGGATCAAAGTGAAAAAACACAGAGAAACTAGGTGGTTGTTTTAACACTTGGCATAAAAAATTATCTTTCCTCCAATTTTTAAGTTTATAAATTTGTAGTTCCTAGAATTTTTTACAATTCATTTTTGATCTACGACTTCATTTTTCTTAGTCTCTGGTAAGAGAGAGAAGAGAGAGATGCTAGATTCTAATCAAAGAGAGAGAAAATAGTTTGTTCGACCTGTTTCCGACCATGAAAAAAGTTGATTTTAGTGTCAACGAATTCCTTTTGATAAAAGGAGTTTCATTAAGATGTTTTCTTTTTGTCTCTATCTTGCTTAAAAATATATATATTTAACCTTGAGAAGTTTTTCTAGTTGAGTTACAATTCTTACACTGATTTTTGGGTGATTTTAGATCACAATTGAGTTTAGATGGATCTCTATAGTGTTTTTAGTAAAAAGCATAGTGGTGACAAATATATTTTAGGGTCCAAAGACTTTTTTTTTCTTTTTTTTCTTGTCATCATTATGATGATTAAAATCTAGATTTTCACTTAACAAACAACTCGCCATCTATTAATTTATTTATTAAAAAAAAAGAGTTATTGTTAAATATAATTTAGCATAAATGATAGTTTAGAAATCTAAATAGTTTAGCATCAATTTCTTTTATATTAAAAAAAAACTGTTTCGCATCTGAGAATTTTTTATATTAAAAAAAATGGTTCAATTGAGCTGGAAGTAACCCAGTTGTATTGCTAAAAAAAATAAAAAAAAAATAAAAAAGTGGAAAAAGAGCGAA
>Ga0307517_10004550_pt1 | contig 21274 bp, 22 predicted proteins | sample 23_EM_MG_FD_194515 | JGI IMG/M metagenome (GOLD analysis project Ga0307517, IMG submission 194515) | Populus trichocarpa ectomycorrhiza microbial communities from riparian zone in the Pacific Northwest, United States - 23_EM | ecosystem: Host-associated > Plants > Roots > Unclassified | place...
CACTGTAAAGGATCCGCTCGCAAGCAGGGAAAGGCTCGCTTCCAAATATCTGCAGTGAAACAGAGACGAAGAATATGCCGAGTCCCTGCAAAGATCAAATCCAGCCAGAACACCGGCCCCGGAAATTTCGAACGCATACTATCATGGGTCAGTCCTTTTCGGAAAAACGCGGCCTTTTCCCATCCTGCAACTTTCAACGGGAAGGATTTGAAGATGCCACGCAATAGTTATCGGTTGGTTCAATCGATCACGAAACTCAAGTCCAGCACCAGCTGTTCAGCAGGCTAACTCCTCTACTCCTCTGTCACAGGTGATGCCGACGGCCCACCCTCAGTTATCTCAAGCTCAAGCTGGTTCACGGGTGGTAACCGTCCCCCAAGTTACTTCTTCATCCACTGATTCCACTCCCTCGACTGGGAGTAGCGTCAAGGCTAATGTTGCGTGGGAGGGTGTAAAGACAGCTCTGGTTCTTCTCAAGGAGAGCTCTGGCTGGTTTCCCCCACTTAAGTCGGCGATAGGTGGCTTTCTTGCATTGGTTGACGCGACTGAGGTGAGCGAAATGAATTTCCCCTTGTATAAACCGTCTGACTTGATTAGCTAGCTTCCAACAATTCGGCGGATCTTGAATTTCTTCGCCAAAAGATCGATTGTCTGACCGCGATTATCGAAGAGAACAGCCGCGACTGTAACTTCCCTTGGCTCCTTCGCCGCCTTTCAGATTTTGCCGAGTGCGTCAACAAGTTATAAATCATGTACTCCAAACAACTTTCTATGTAGGAAGCTCAACGAAATACTGAAAAACATTGATAAAAAATCAAATCATGGAAAGACCAGGCGTTTTGCAGAAGGGAAAAAGGATAAAGGAGATATTACTGTGTTCACTAGGGCTATATTAGATCTTATCAGCAACCTACAGGTGCGTTATGCCTCGAACCTGCAGACTGTTCATCGACATGTGTCCTAGTCTGAATTAATACTGTACACTACTCGCGGTATCAAGGAACTACTCTCAGTGTGTCATTTATTCGAAACTTATCTTGAATGGGGTCTCATATTCATTGATCACTAGAACGAGTCCCTGAAGAAATTGAAGGAGTCAGAGGTGGGGTGCTATGATGCCCTCATCAGCGGCAAAGTCGTCCAACGTCGCAGTTGTACTCCGAACACTCGTCAGAAGATCCTAGAGGATCTCATGGAATGGGCAAAGAATCCTCACAAATCTAGATTATATTGGATGAATGGAATGGCAGGCACTGGGAAAACCACGATCGCTTATAGCCTCTGTGAGCAACTCCAAGAAAAAGGGTTACTAGGGGCAAACTTCTTCTGCTCTCGTTCTCTCGCCGAATGCAGTGATGTTCGAAATATCATTCCTACCACTGCCCGTCAACTAGCGAGATCCTCTCCGCAATTCGCATCTGCACTCCTCGAGGTCCTCGGAGCTGATATCCAGCCACCGTCACTTGGGAATCAACTCAAACGCCTGATATGGGAGCCATTCCAACGTATCTCCGAGCCCGTAACCGATACTCTCATCGTCGTCATAGATGCACTCGACGAGTGCACTAACGGGTCATCGGAAATCCGCTTGTTTCTGGAGCAGATCTGTAACTATTTTAGCACCAATGCCATTCCTCTCAAGCTGTTTGTTACCAGTCGGCCAGAGGGTATCATCAGCAGCACCATTACTCCCACTTCACCATCAAAGTGGTCTGTATTTCATATCCACGACATCGAAGGGTCACTTGTGCAAGCGGACATCAAGGTTTACATTGAAGACGAATTCACCCGCATTGCAAAAATTCGGAGGTTGGAAAATGGTTGGCCGCCGAGTACCGAAGTAGACGTCGTTGTTGGCAACGCCAATAGGTTGTTCATATATGCGGCTACGGTGATTCGGTATGTGGGAGAGGACTGTGGGAATCCTCGCAGACGGCTTTCGGAGTTGGCGTCGGCTTCACAAGGAACATCCCAAAGCTCCAACCTCAGCACGCAGTTGATCGACGAGCTATATAGAGCCATCCTCAAACGGGCTCTTGGCGAAAAGAATCCAGAAGAAAAGCTGCTGGCACAGATGGTAGTGAAACTGGTCGTTTGTGCACAAACGCCTTTCACACTTGCTGGAATCGCGGACTTGCTGAATGCATCAGAGGGCCTCAAAATCGAGATATTGGTCAGTGACGTCCGCACTGCCCTTGAATTACTCCCTTCTGTGATTTCAACACCAATGGATGAAGATGGTGTGGCAACTACGTTTCATGCTTCATTCCCGGATTTTCTATTTGACGAACGTCGCTGCGGTTCTGATAATCACATTCCATTTCGACAGTCCCATCAAGACCTCGCTCGGTTGTGCCTCCACTTTATGGACAAATCCCTCACCATTGATAACATCACTGGGTCAGATCGATGGCAGACCATTGACGCTATCGTCAAACAAAAGAAGATTGGGAGCTGCATCTCCAGTGCACTCGCTTATACCTGCATGTTTTGGGCATCACATATTGAGACAAATGACGAGATTGAGAGTCTATCCACGGAATTGGGACATTTCTTGACCCATGGAGTGCTCCGCTGGCTTGAGGTGCTCAGCTTGTTGAGACGGTTGGATATCGGGGTCGAGGTCCTTCGGAGAATGAAAGAATGCAAGCACGTAAGTTCTCTTGTATAATCCTGCTGGGACTCCTATTTACCAATTGATTGATAGCCAACACTTGCCTCTGCATTTGATGATGCTTATAAATTCTTGAAAGACGTCTTTGATATTATCAATGTCTTGCCATGCGAAGTCTTTTACTCTGGGCTAATGTGGGCACCGAAGCAATCCTTTATAAGGAAAATATATCTCAAAACTCTGCCCTTCCACATAGTTTGTGGACATCGTTCTGGGTGGGGCGCCTGTGAACCCACAATCAGGGGGCATTCTGGTTGGGTGAGCTCAGTTGCTATCTCGCCCGACAATTGCCACATTGTGTCTGGATCCTCGGACAAGACCGTTCGGATTTGGAATATGTCGACGGGCGAAGAAGAGCATGTACTCCGGGGGCATTCGGGTGCGGTGTGGTCAGTCACTGTCTACCCTGACTATCGTCACATCGTGTCAGGATCCAAAGACAAGACTGTTCGGATTTGGAATGCGTCAACTGGCGAAGAAGAGCATGTCCTCCTAGGGCATTCTAGTACAGTGAACTCAGTCAATGTCTCATCCGACAGTCGTTGCGTAGTGTCGGGATCTTGGGACAGAACCATTCGGTTTTGGAATGCATCGACAGGCGAACAGGAGCGTGTCCTTCGAGGGCATTCTGATTTTGTGTGCTCAGTTGCTTTCTCGCCCGATAATTGTCACGTTGTGTCTGGATCCTTGGACCAGACCGTTCGGGTTTGGAATGCGTCAACAGGCGAAGAGGAGCATGTTCTCCGAGGGCATTCCGCTCCAGTGAGATCAGTCGCTGTCTCCTCTGACAATCTTCATATTGTGTCAGGATCCCCTGACAGGTCCTTTCGGATTTGGAATACATTGACGGGCGAAGAGGAGCATGTCCTCCAAGGGCATGTGGTGAACTCAATCGCTCTCTCGTCTGACAGACATCACATCGTGTCTGGATCGCCGGACAAGACTGTTCGGATATGGAATATGTTGACAGGCGAAGAGGAGCATGTCCTCCGGGGGCATTCTGATGAGGTGTTTTCAGTCGCTTTCTCACACGATAATCGTCATGTCGTTTCTGGATCCTTGGACAAGACTGTTCGGATTTCGAATGTAACGAATGTGACAACAGATGAAGAGGAGGTCCACCGATGGCATTCCCAGAAAGTGTGCTCAGTTGCTGTCTCATCCGACAATCGTTACATAGTGTCTGGATCTTGGGACAAGACCGTTCGGATTTGGGATGCGTCGACAGGCGAAAGAGAACATATCCTCTGGGGGCATTCTGATAAAGTGAACTTGGTCAATGTCTCACCCGACAATCATCATGTCGTGTCTGGATCTATGGACAAGACCATTCGGATTTGGAATGCATTGACAGGCAATCAGGAGCGTGTTCTTCGAGTGCATTCCCAGTTGTGGTCAGTTGCTTTCTCGCCAGATAATCGTCACATCGTGTCTGGATCCGAGGACAACACCGTTCGGGTTTGGAATGTGTCAACAGGCGAAGAGGAGCATGTCCTCCGAGCGCATTTCTCTTCGGTGAACTCAGTCGTTGTTGCCTCTGACAATCTTCATATTGTCTCTGGATCCTTTGACAGGACTGTTCGGATTTGGAATATGTTGACAGGCAAAGAAGAGCATGTCCTCCGAGGGCACTTTGATTCGGTTTGCTCGGTCGCTATCTCCCCTGACAATCGTCACATCGTGTCTGGGTCCTGGGACAACACTGTTCGGATTTGGAATGTGTCGACAAGCGACGAGGGGCTTCCATTGGTAATCTCATTTGTTATCTCCTCTGGCAATTGTCAGGTCATATCCGGACCGCAAGGCAACTCTATTCTGATTGGGGGGATATTCCTTTCTTCAATGGTAACCTCAATCGCTCACTTAGTTCAAGGTGACAACGTCGCTTCTATCCCTGTAATCCGACAATTGGTCTCTGGTGAAAGGCTAGATTTAGGTGTTCTTATTGGGGCAATAGGGAGTGGATTATCCCCGGTACCCATCATGCTTACTCCTGATGCATCGTCTGTCTTGCTATCCAATGGCGAGAAGTGTCTGACAATTCCTTCTTCTCTGCGAGATATTACTTGTGCTGCATTTTCTGGTTCTAAAATATACTTAGGCTATGGCACTGGTCGGATTACTATTTTGGATATTTCAGTTTGAATGTACTTGCACTATTTCATAGTTTACCCGGACTCGATGGGGTGTCAAAGTGACTTTCGTCAAGATCCTAGTTGCTAGATAATGGCACAGTTACAAATCGATTTAAAGCGACATATCTATCTTAGTAAACAGACAAGTTGAACCCACAGTGTTGGGGGATGTACAGTCGGACAAATGCCCGCATTGAAAATATGCAAGTATTCAAGTTCATTCATCATCGTCGACCTCTGGGAAAATTCGTGACAAATATGAACCATCCAAGGCATCTAACAGAAGGACAGTGATCAGAAAAGTTCAAGTATCCAAAATAAATAAAACGTACAACCTACATCAGCACCACTGTGCTTCCCTCGGTAGGCAGAGATGACTGGGCTTGGAGTCTGTAAAAAGTCCGATATGGAAGAGGCTTGGGTATTTGTTGATGATGATGGTGGAATAGATCCATAATTGAGTACTCGGGAGGGTGTATCAGCTGGCGACTGCACATAGGTCGACTTGTTGTATGCAGGAGAAGAGGGTAACGTTCTGGTCGAAACTTTTGGTGAAAAGGAAAAAGGTTTTTGTACCTGTGGGCTAGTCTGAGGGGTGAATGTATATATGTATAGGTTCATATGTGGGTTCGTAACAATTACGCGCCTTGGGTGAAAAAAGTTTGAATGGTTGGAGCGGTGTTGACGCAACCGACGCTTTTGGCTTCGTAGGGGACACCAAAGGAGGAAGAGGTGCTCGTGGGTATTTTATAGCATAGGATGCTTCAAGAATATTGTATGCTAGCAAAGCCACGAACGCCGTTTCTGTACCAAAAGGAGAAGAAAAAAACCTTAGTTAATGCGGTTGCATCATAATAATGCGAACATACCAAGCAAACAGATCCAGTCCCAAAGCCATTCAGCCGACCATCGTTGGTGATGACTTGATGAAACCATCGTCTTCAGTGCCGTTGGCAAAGAAGGCAAAGGTAATAGGTACGAAAGCAGCAGTATCGTCATTAAACACAACGAGTTTGTTCGTATCCGCTGGGCGGCTTCTGCTTTGTATGGCTTGACGCCGTTTGCCACCGTGGAGAAGGAAATAAAGGATATGGGCATCTGCTTGAAGTACTGTAGGAACGATGATGGAAGTTCTGAACGAGTGTAATCGTTCAAAAATAGATTTCATTGTTGATTTCAATCGTCAATTTCATGCCTCTCGATTCAGTCCAGACGACGACAAAACCTTCACGATATACGTCTGGCGTTCAAATTCAATCTGCTCTCCGTACAGTAGATCCTGATGCATTGACCCAAGGTCGAGACAAATCACATCGCTTATGACTTTTTTTTTTCATGATGTTTCGCAGCTCTTACCTCTATTAGAAACCAGCTATCCTCGAAAATACAACAAGTCTCCGTAACTCCTCAGGATGACAGGCTTATCATTGCAAAACAGTGGATGGGTTTCTCACCAGGAGCACAGGATTTGTTCAATATATGGGATAAAGCGCATCCAGTATGTTTCTAATGCGTATACCGATATACAACACTCAAATTATAATTGCAGAGGCAATCTTCTACTCTCGCCCTTGTAATATCAACCCTTTCAGCCGTGCTGGCTCTCCTCTCGGCTCATTACCCCGATCATTCGTTAGGCCATCCCATCATGAAGACCTTGCTCCAACCAGACACACTTCGCTACATGAACTCATACATTGGGGGTTCACACAACGAACTGATCATCGCAACGCTTAAACTATACAATATGATGTCGAGTTTTGCCGGTGGCAAAGAAAAAATTTCTGTTCTGGCAGGCTTTGGATGGGATATAAAGGTGCCTTTTTCTTGTATATCTTTGGACTATTACCGGACTAATAGTCAATCACCAGTCTTTACCAAAGTTGCTGAATATGCGACGGAGAACGTCAGGATCTGCGGGTCAACTTGATATTCTTCTCCGTCCAGGAAAGTCCCGTTCGCTTCCTTACAAAACAATTATCTTATCTCTACATTTTCAGATATTCGGACGCTTTTCATCCTCTTTCTACTCTCATTTGTTGATGCAGATGCTTCTACACAATCAAAAAACATGTTTCTCGAGCAACGCCGTGATCTTTTTCTCTCCACTTTCAAGGGAATAGCTCAGGATCAATACTCAGTAGCGAAGATGATACTTGAGGCCTGCTGGACTGGTATATGGTCTGATAACAAGGTCAAGCGAACTCTGAAAATAAATCTCTTCAATGAAACCACAATTGGACATGTAATATTTCCCTTTAGTTCCGCATACTTACTAACTTCAAAGTGAACAGCTCATCAAACTCTATGATCGCGTACAATCAGCTGATACGGATGTTGATCACATACCGGCAGATCTCGTCCATCACTTTTTACTTGCTATCAGCACTCGTCCTGGCACCGGAATTTGCTTCAAGGATAGAGGGTGGTATCCACGAGAGACAACTCCGGACGATGTCTCTTTGAAGGAAGATGATACAATCAAGCGAACTGGACGCATACACAATAGAATTCTTGCTAATGTCCTCAAATCCCTCAAGGTCAACGAAGATTCGAGACAACAAGAGCTGGCCATTAAAATCCTAGGGGCGTGCCCGGAATTAGTCTCTGGGTTTGCAACATCCATCTCCTTACTTTATTTTATTGCTTATATGTGAACAGATATTGGTCGGCGGTGTCACTCACTCTCGAACCCCGCCTTTCGACGAAATGGATAACCAATATCGCATTCTTCGGCAACGTCATCTCTCTACCAATTCCCACAGCCACTTTTTACCTTTCTGGTCAATTGTATAACCCGACGCCACCTTTACTCTCTACAATTCTCGAAAATGTCCTTCCTTCAGTTAACACCAAAAAAAACTTGTCCAAGGGACTTCAGTCATCCTGTGGTCTCGTCCAACATTGCACGGCCCTTGCTTTAAGCAAGTGCCTCATCAAATTCCAACGCGTCCTGAAAAAATTCCGGGAGATCGCCGTCATGCTGGAGGAAGAGCAAGATGGGCAATGGTCAAGGAGATGTACGGAAGTTGAGTCAGAAATGCGGAAGAGGGTACCTGACTTCATGGTTGTGGTCGCCTTTGGTCAGCAGACGCAGCAAGCATCATCAAAGACGACGATCAATCAGAATAAGAAGGCTTTGTTGGCCGAGATCGCGCAAAGATTGTTATGGCTATATCATAATTGCTTGCCAGCGGTGGTATCTGAGGCAAGGTTTGACGTTGGAAAGATACTGCAGAATTTTGCATCCACATCAAATGGAGAAGATACAGACGATGAACATGAGCCAAACACGGCGACAAGGCTTCATCGGGTTCAGCAACTCCACGTTTTGAACATTCTGAGGGATTCAGATCAGTTCACTTGGGCAGTTAAACTCGGTACGTTCTCACAGTGTTCGTTCTTTAACAACTTGTAATTTCTTCTAGGATCATTACTGCAGACGCCTTTCTTTATTTTACTCAATGCCCATGCAGTCTCAACACGCCCGGCTATTAAAAATTCGCTGGGGCACCTCATCTGTCATATCCTTGCTCGGAGTATTCTCTTTCAGGAAGACGCACAGGAGCCAGAGCTGTGGTTGAAGGCCCTACCTGACCATCACCCCACCCTCTTGACGGACCTCCCTGCTGAACTAATTGTAATCGACATGCAGGAAGAAAGTGACTGTGTAATCACTTTCCTCAATGAATGTGTTCAGAAGTGTTTGCGGATGCCTTCCAAATACGTGGAGGCATTGAGATCCTTGGCAGTCGCGTCCGCTCCGAATAGACCTGATGACCGCCCTAGCCCTCTTCTCATGACCCTTCTTGAACATCTGCAGTCAAGAGTCAACAATACGTCTACTCCACCTGCGCATATAGTTGCGATTACGGCATTTATCGGGAGGTTGACCTTTTGTCTTTTAGGCAAGAACGATCTGGGTTTTCTGAGAGCGTTTGTGGATAAGGTCGAGAATGTGTTGATGCAAATCCCTACATTGGACGAAGGCCAGAATCCAGCAGAAGAAATGGTGGCTACTGCTTTGAAACGGGAATTACAAATAATGCGAAGCGGATTGACGTTCAACGTCACTAGTGATCCGGAGCTGGAAATCGAAACAGAAGGAGCAGAACGTTGGCTGGCCGCCTCGGAAGCTCTTTCGATTCGTGGGTTTTTCGATTTTTCTTCGAGGCAGGCAGCTCAGATACCCCAACAGCTGAGACGAATAAAGCTCGAAAGGCTTTGGCTCTCCGAGTCATTGACATTTTGCGAACACTGTCCTTGTCGGTGGATCAACTCAAGCGGCTGTTCACCATCGTCGTTGCACTTGACGTTTCGGTTATTTCTCGCGTCTTTGAATGCCTCGTACCGGGACAAACTGATTTGTGGCAAGCGGTGCGACTTGCACCTGAATTCTCTGTTCTCCGTCCTCAGTACGTGCCATTAATCTATATCTCATTTGGAAGGGGTTGTCATCTTTTATTGTAGCTTAAAATTTGATCGATTGTACCTCCACACAAGGCCCGAGCATATACCTGACGAGGACAAGCAGAAGGTTCTCGTTGAAAGTATCTATATACACCAGCCGACTATCCTCGACCTCAGGAGGATCGTGTGTTATATTGCGCATGGCATAACAGCTTCTAGGGAAAATCATAATATTTTAAAGGCTCGCGTTCTTCTCCTTGCACGGATTTCCGAGATGGGACGAGTTGCGTTGTGCGCCAAAGATTTCGAGGCTCTAAGAGAAATAATTTTTGTGGATTCGAATGCTCTAAGAAATTTGTTTCTTTCCGTTGTATCCAAGGAAGTCCTCAAAGGTGGGATGAATCTCTTCTTTCTTTCTCGAGGTTGATTCGTGCACCCTAGCGATTCAACACCTTCTCGAAGCATGTTTCAGTCATTCGCTCCATTCAGATAGGAAGATGTTGTCTCACCTCAGCGAACACTGGTTGGACTCGCTCAAGTCGGGTACCTACAATTCCGTCCAAGACTCTGTCAGTCCAAACTCCTTCATAGAAACCTTTCAAAGTCTGACTGCACTTATAGGCAATGACCGCAAGTCTCTGGATCAAGTATCTCGAGCCATTGCAACTTCTTGATCTTCTAGATCACTTCATTGAGGTCAATCCCTCGGACGGTTTTGAACCAGTCACTGTCGTCTTGGAAAATTTGGCGAGCTTAGCTTCGTCGGAATGGCCAAATGAAGTGGAATATTCCCGTCGACTGCCCCGGTTACTATCCATATCCTCATGGGATGCTTGGAATTCGTCATTGCTGGACCGAGTAATAGCAAGCATTGTGAAATGCACTTTACCGATGCATTTGGAGGGCCTTCCTCTATCCACCGAGGGCAATTTTGCCAGTCTGATAGCACGTTCCGGCTTCCGTTGGACAGGGCATTTCTCATCAACCAAGGCGTGGCGCAGTATTGATCTCGAGCAGGTCTTTTCTCGAGACGTCTCTGAATCCACCGTCCGGATTGTCACTGGACTTTTGTATCGACACCCTTCCACTCGAGTCGCAGTATTACGGTGGATATCCAATATCGCGGACGCGGATGTAACTCTTTTCTTACCCATTATTCACGCCTTGCTTGATGTTTCATCTTCAAGTGAAACGTATAGGTCAGAAGATTACGATTGGACTTTTTTTGTTACCAAACTTGCCGCCATCATTTCCGATCAAGATGCTCCACCCCTTTCACGCTCAAGGTCGCAATATAGCGTAAGAAATATCCTTCTTGCGTCGAAAACCCATAGGCCCAGCCTTTTACGGATTCTCGCGACGAAATTCTCGAAAAAGAAACCAACCCGTGAACTGCTTGTCCTGGCAATATGGCTCAGGAGACAGATTGGTCCAGTCGCGAACGAGGTTGTTTCTGAAGTGTTGGATGCGGGATTACGTTCATCGATTGATTCTTTGGCAGATGGAGTATGCCTTGACGAGTTCCTGCGACTTCTAGGTAAGTCTTTATGCTTTTCTATGCGTCGCTATTTATTTATCACGAGATTCGTACAGCATTGCTTATTACGTCCTCTCGAACTAAGCCCCACCTGGTGGAAACTCTATTATTAGTGATAATTCAGCATCATCTTTCAAACCCTGCTGCTCTGCAGTTGGCTATTTCGTCTCTTTCAAGCTGTGATCTCAAGGTGACCGCCCTTTTTTGCCCTTTTGTGATTCAACTGAGACCAACCTCATTTGAATCTTCCCCCACACAGCCAGGGATCGTCAATCAGCAACTACAGAGTATCATCCAACATCAGCATTTCTTCAAGCTTTGTTCGAGCCAATCGGCGGATGAAGTCCGGGGACTATTAATTGATTTGCTAAGCCGGCTCTTCAATCTCCATCCACATAGTACCTGCCAGATCACGCATATTGTTCCCTTGATTAAAGTCTACCGGGGTACTCTTAGCAACTGCGATTTACAAATTTTCTCAATCCTCCAGCTCTTTGAGAAACAACGCAAGCTTTCCGTGGTACCCCTATTATCGTCGTGGTCTACAACAAATAATTCGGCTTCAAATTCGGCCCTAGAAGCACTTCAGTCGTTAGATCCAACTACCGTTTTCCTTACCTGCACGAACTTTCCTCGATGGCGACGGATACACGATTCAACGCTTGTAATGACAAACACAACGGACAGCAAGCTCTACGACCCAGTATTCCTTTTACTTCTCTTCAACCAAATGATGGCCGAGCCACTTCCTTCATCGAGTATCGCTTGGCTCGAGTTGCTCAGGACAAATGTAGTGTCATTATTCCTCAGGTCGTTGTCGGCGAAGGATGGTCAGATTCGAGAATTGGCCCTTTGTCAGACCATTTCCTTGTGGAGATCCTTGGAGGTATGTCTTCGTGCTCATGTCTGAATTAATTGAAGTTCACCACCTGTTAGAACACCGATTTTCAAGAGAAACCTCAGATGCAATACATATTCAGCCTTCTCAAGCAGCTCCTGCCAGACCCATTATCGTCGAAATTGGAATATCCTCGCCGCCTTCCGACCTTCACCTCGCTCCTCCTTTGCCACGCTCTGAGAACAGTCTTTTACCCCACAAATGCTCTCTATCCGCTTATTTCTCGGTTTCTCTTACAACGACCAGCGCTCGACATCTCAGATGTGCCGATGCTTTATACAATGCTTTATAACAGCTCCGACGACGACTGGAAGAAAGAAAGGACATGGATCATCAAGTTTCTTGCCGATGGGATGGTGGGATCAGAAGATTGGAAAATTCTGAAGCGAAGATATACTTGGGATTTACTGGCCAGTTTATTCCAAAGCGAGAGTGATATGGGAGGTGTTCGTCTAAGAGCAGGGATACTAGAGGTCAGCCCAAAGAGAAACTATTTTTTTAAATCGAAATTTGACTTTTTCGTTCTTCAGGTATTGGCAAATCTTACTTGCAATGCGCAAGCTGCTACATCGCTCATCTTGAAGTCCGGATTGTTGGCATGGATCGAAATCCAACTACTCCATGGCGTGAGCGTACATGAACGAGGGGTCGAGTGGCTCAAGATACTGGAAAACATTCTTGTTATAGTGAATCCGGGAAAGATCGAAACGGCGACCAATGGCGATTGGAGAAGAATTATCTGTCGTTGTCTTTGCCATCTGCTTGACGGGAGGCTTCGTACGTTCCGTGCCGTGCGAATTGTTCTTTGCTTATAAAATTATCTAGAAAACAACTTGGTTCATGCGGCTCCTGCCATCCTCCACCTTGCTTCACTGAGTGGCACCTTGACCGACCAATTCAATTTTTCAATACTCCTCACACTTGCGTTCAGAAACCTCGAGAAATTAGAGGCACAAATACCTGACATTATTTCCGACAAACTTATACTCGAAAAACTGTCATCAAAATACAGCCTTGCCACTTCTCCGCATCGATCCATTACTCTCCACCAACGTGTTACTTTCGAGATGATCCCTGAACCGGAGCAAAAGCTTTCATTATGGGGCAAGCTAGTTGATATGCTTTTGCAATCATGCATGTTTTTAAATCGGAAGCCCCCTGTCTGGGATAACCTGGTACACCGTATCCTAATATGGCGAAGTTTGGAGGGACACACGTTAGACGAGGGGGGTATTTCTGAATGGGTAAGGAAGGAAGTCGTTGCCAACCTTCAGAGTGGTGTTTAAAGACTGTCCCCATCAATCGACGACATTGTCACGATATTGCAATCAGTTTACTATTATTACTGCGCTCTTTTTCCGTGTCTTTATTTGCATTCATAATCATTGGTTCTGATACATAGTGAAGCTAGTGAAGCCCGATCCCCTTTCATCACGACTTCAAGTTTCCACATTTGATCTTCAATATTCGTGTCACAAAGCTGTGGCAAGTAGAAGGTCTGCCAGTGAGCGGTGCTCGTAAAGGCACAAAGGGAGGAAGCAAATGATTTATCATTGTAATACTAGTACATGTCTGCAAGGATAGAAATATATGGTACTAAAAACTACATCGCCGAGCTATCCCCTTCCTATCTGGCATGTGATGCTGCTTGTTAGAGAGAGTAGAAATCTAGGGAAATCAAGAAATATATATATATATTGGGAAACTTACATCATAAGGAGGAGGACGTGCCTCATTGTCATGACCTAATGTTGCGTTGACTACGATTGCATTTTTGATACCATCTGCAATGTCTTTGATGATGTTTACGATGGCTATAATGGCGTTTCCGAGGGCGACAATGGCGTCTTCAAGGGCGACAATGGCATTTTCGAGGGCGACGATCGCGTTTGAAAATTGTTTGATCCCACTTGCAATACCATTCGCAATGGATTGGATCCCATAGATGATCCTGTTGGCGAAAGCCACGATGGCATTCTCTACATCCCCCATGCAACCCATCTCCTCAGATTTCACCCCCTAGTATAAAAGATTCACTGATATGCCAACAGAGGGGAGGGTTTTGACACACCTTGGTTGAGAGAAAGGCGTGGACAATGAAGTGCCAAAATCCATAAGAGGCAATGGTTGAGCCAATGTAAGTGACTGAGACGGTGAGACCTCACATCAATGATAGGAGAGGTATATGTAAATGTGGACTCACGACTCGAGGTTGAATAACTGTTATCGGATGTTGCCAAAATTGTAATACCCGCAAGCTGCAAGGTGAGGAAAATCGTGGTGTAGTATTCACGTGGAGTGCGCAGAAGGATCATGCCGATGAGAATAAACATGGCAAATGGGATGACAACCTGGGTTACAGTCGGAAGCTTGATATGAAGAATGGCATATACGACCGCAGCTGCTGAAGGCAGGATGAAGAGGGAGAGGTACTCCCAAATATTGAATGCAGTTGGTGAGTGCGTAACTGTTGGAACTTGAAGACCGTGTTCGACTTGCGTACTGATTGAGTTGAGTTGTAAGAGAGAAGGCATAATGGTTGGAGTTGCAGAGTTGCGTTGTCGGATACTATCGAGTTCAAGTTGTGTTGTGAATATAGAGGAGCTCAGTGGATCTTAAACCTACTGAAAATGTTTCAGACTAGCCTCGATTATACCTTGGGTTCGTCTCACCATTATAGTGGGAGGTATGTAGTTGAATAGTAGTAAGCAGATATTCATGTCTTCAAGGGAGAACAGTATATTCAGGTAATGGTTGTTCGACGTTCGACTGATAACTCAGGACACCGTCACTTAGGTAATCATACCCTGTGACACATGTGACCACCCATTATGAGAGTCAAATGAGAGTTCTACTGTAGTCTGTGAACAACACGGTGAGCGTGAGGTAGATTGTATTGTATAATAAATCTAGAATATTATTGTTAGGGTTGCTCGTACCCAAATGTGAGATTTGAGTGACAGGTAAATGCCACTCAGCGAAGCAAGCGGAGGATGGCAGGAGCCGCATGAACCAAGTTGTTTTCTAGATAATCAATGAGTAAAGACGGCAGCTCAAGTCCTCAAGGCTCGCGTAAATAGAGTGTTGAATTGTTTTTCAAGGTTGATCGCGCGGCGGCCACAAAAATTGACCCTCTCTCGTTCATCTTTTCCTTTTTTTCTTGGCACGTCAGATCGCAATGAGGACCCCTAGCATTTCCGAACGCTTAAATTGGCAAGACAATGACATCAGGCAACGTGCAGTACAAAGAAATGCTGCAGTGGAAGGGAAATTATACGCAGTACCTATATGCATGAAAGGTGAAAGTGTATAAAAGTAGAGTTTGAATCCTAGAATCTTACCTCCGCTCTCCAAAATCGCCAAGTCCGGGAATGATATATGCCTTATCATTAAGTCCCTCATCGATCCAGCCCGTGACTACCTTCAGCATCGGAAATCGCGAACAGAATGTTTTCAGACCCTCAGGCGCAGCGATCTGATATAAGTAATGCAAGTTCAGTTAGTCGATCCTTCGGTTCCGATTATAGACAAACCAGATTGAGGAAAATAATACGTTCTTCCGGAACGCCATGGTCCATCAATACTTCGACAGCTTTCATTGCTGACCCTCCGGTAGCTGATTACTGGTAAACAGAACGGCCAATAGAATAAAGGAGAGGGCCGTACCCAGCATTGGATCGAGAAGGAGAACATATCGAGAAGCGATATCTTGCGGAAACTGCAGCGAAATGATTTAAAAAAAAAGAGTTGCTGTACTTTCGTAGGAGACTTATTCACCTTTGAATAAAAGAGTTTTGGCAAAGCAGTCTCTTCATCCTGTAATCCAACCGTCAATCGTCGACAGTTAAAGATTATAAAAACCTAGTAACTCTTTGAATCAAAATTTTGCCTATCCGCACGCTTCTACAGACTTCACGCAGTCCTGCTTCCATGGCCTGGATAAAGGTGAGCAGAACGCGGTGACAGAATACAGCGTAAGGGGTTTACCTCTCCAGCGCGAAGAATAGAAACACCACAGATTTTGCCTTTAAATGCAAGCCCATTGTAGATGGCACCCTGAAGAGAAAATATAACATCATCGTCTGGCCTTTTTTTTTTCTTTTTCAATGGGAGTTCACCGTTGGTGTTTCGACAGTCTTCTCCACGACAGGCAGATGATTTAGTCCCTCTTCAACGAGCAGCCTGATAATTCGATCCGAGTAGAACAAGAAGTCTCCCCTGGAAGTCTCCTTATTTCTGATGATTGTATAAAGAGCTTCAAGCTGAGCCGTCTGCGGAAGGCAGAATACTGAAGGATGTAAAGGGTCCATGTGAGCATTATTACAGTTGGAGGGATGGGCAGGTTGAGGTGGTGAAACTGCCGTCGACATTGAAGACATTTCGGAGGGTCGTGGTGGTACACAGTGAACCGCTGTCTGTGTGAAATTGCAAACTGTTGACACTTGACCTAGACCTCCGTCAATATCAGAGATCATCGATCATCGATCACTTCCCAAAAAATATTACAGGACGCGAGTATGCCAATATACATGACCTCTTCCCTATGTACGTTATAAGGGGTCATTAATTCATTAGCCATTGTCCCGATTCCGTTCTTAAGGGACTGACATCCAGTATAAAATAAATAGCTACCGTAACATCTGCAACCTATCTAATCACTGTCGCTATCGCTAGTGCCACCACCATCGTCGTCGCCGTCGTCCGTGCCACTCTCATCGTCACTAGAATCTTGACGTTTCTTCACAGGTTGACCCTTCATTGCAGCCATCTGCCCCGCCAGTGAATCTTCCTCGGGATCAGAGATCTCATCTTCTGTTGGCGAATCTGGAGCAACTGGCGGGTTCTCAACTTTGAGCTAAACAAACACATGTAAGCTCCGCGTGGACGCCCCGAAGAGAAGAATACATACTGTCATATCGGCCGACACATCTTCACCCACAAATGTATCGCTGATGATGTATACTCTCCATGTAAATAGACCCGTGTTTGGTGGTCCTTGGAATTGAAGCTTGAAAGCACGGTAATTCCGATCAGTCGAGGGGTCGTACAAGGGTATATCAGCTATTTTCGTGGGTGTTACGACAACACGATTTGATTTGTCGTCCGCCAATACGATCCACCACGAGGGTTTACGAATCTGGATTCATCCCTTCCTGTAAACTACAGGAAATTTAAAATTAGAGAGACAGAACGTACTGCAGGCCAACGAGGTGCATGTGCGCTTTCGTTTGCTTTCCAGGAGGGTATTTCTTCAGCTTCCAAGCGGGATTCCAAGAATTTCTCGTCGATTTCATGATTTCTTTGTACAAGGCGTTTGGTTTCATCGACGCTTAGTTCCTTTGTATCAGCAGGTTTAGAAGAACCTGGAGGCGCCATTCTTAGTTTGATTAGGAGGTATACAATTGCTGAGGGTGAGACTACGGTTTCTCCAATAACTGTTAATCATAATGGTAAATCTGGCACATATTTGGGTTGTTCGTAAATGACTTGCCTCGGAATGTTGCTTCGATAATTTCTACGCGACCCCATTTCTCAAGTGTCTGCCTCACATCGTCGGTTCGGGGATCCTTCTTTTGTTCCAGTGTATACAGGACATTCGACATATTTGCCTTGGCCAGTAAAGTTTCGAGATTTTTGGAATCAATGCCAGGAAGCTGAGTCAAACGCAGTCTATCCGAGGCATTCGGGGGGAGTGCTTGAACGAAGGATGAGTATAAACGCATGGCAGCAAGAGTTGGCTGCAGCCAGTTTCGAGCAATGCAAACATTGAGTAGAGCATTGAGAAGGAGGGGTGTTTGTAAAAGAACCCGTCGTTGGTCTAGAAACCAAGTTAAATATTAATTGAATACGAATAACCACATCTGGACCTACGTTTCTTAAGCCCAGCATCGTGAAGTTCCAGCCTGAGAAGGTGAGCATACAACAGAACCAGCGCTCTTTTTCTTGACTCGTGCAGTTCTCCGTTATAATCCAGCATTAGCTTCTGAATCTCGGTCCATCCTGACCCAAGCTGGGCACCAATCGCTTTCTCAAGTTCATCCAGCTCTGCATTTGGTTTGATAGCAGCGATTTCCCACTTGTACGCTTTCCCGAGCGCGCTGACAACCTCCTCGACAGAAGATTCCTCCTTGATGGATTTGAAGAACGCAGCCGCCGACTCGGCCTGGATACCATCCTTAGTCTTCTGCCTATTGCCAAACCACCATCTGCCAACCAACGCGGGAAGAGCACCACCAAACATGACACCGTAAGCACAAAGGACCCAGATAGTATTTTTCCCTTCAATAATCCACTTGGGAAGTGCAATACCCATCGAAGTGCTTTGTGGACCATCAGGATTGTTGTATTTCAACCAGTTCTCTTTGATCTTTTCGTCCGTCAGGCTGGTGGAAATTGTTAGAGGGGGATTGCATGAATGATTAGGACTCACGCCTTGTAAGCCTTTGTAATTTTAACGAAACGGTCCTGGATAGCTTCAATAGTCAAGTTCGCTGTTGCTTTGACTTTATCAGGGTGACTGACAACACCATTAGGGGGCGAATGGAAAAGGGACAACTTTTGTGGAAACGCACTATATCCTGGAAAGGTTTTTGAAATGAGATTTGATTTCGTTGTCAGGAGTGGTCTGAAATCGGCGTTTTAGACTATCCACAGCATGCAGATATCGCACATACAGATTTTATACCGAGGATTTCGAAGGGATTGTAGACTTGGTGTTCCACCTTCAAGAATGTCGCTCTGTAACTGACAAATGCAAATAGTGTCCAACCCGCAATAAGAAAATATGACCTACAAAATATTAGAGTTACGATTGCAGAGAAAATACATGCTACTCACTGTTTGCCGATCTTTAAGAATGAGCCACCGGCCTGACCATACACGGATTTCCGGTGCTCAACACATTGCGTGCACTGGCACCCATCCGGAATCTTACTTTCTAGCAATTCTTAAGCCGCGAGTCATTACACAAGTCGCATTTAGATACTCACCTGCTGGTCTGAAGATTGTGGACAACGTCCATGGCACCAGGATTAATGCCAGGAAGGTGATCAGAAAGTATGTGGCCATAACGCCCGCCTCGTCATATTCGTAGGCGGCCATTTTGAACTCCCGGTTGTGGGTAGAGGTCTTATCCTCAGGACGTGTAGAAACAAGAATATATTGTTCGGTGACGTGCACTTCGCTGGCGTCGCTTGTGACATAATCACGTGAAGTTACATGATAGTCACGCTCCCAATAATCAATAATGGGCGCTTAAATTGCTCAAGCCCTTAGCGCCGTCTCAGGCTGTTGATCGCTGTCCTGGAGACCAGCGCCATCTCGATAGTGACATTGTCGCGGTTTAGGAGTAGGAGATCAATGTTTGCGTTCAACGACTTGAATGAAATCGAGTAAGGTCGGACCTGTGGGCGCTGCAAAATTGTTATTAGATCAGACTTAGTGATAAGGGAACCATCGGTTCGGTCGGACTCTAATATTAGTCTAATACTACTACAGCACAGGTTTGCGAGATCGGATAAGTTGAGCCATCTGGTGAGTGTACGACCAGGAGTTTTGACGATGACTGCAGGCTTCGGATCTCGTCAAATGACAGGCCTTGTGCTACAATCTATACGACTTCATAGCCATTGATTTCGATGATAGAGTTACGCCCCGTTTCAGGACATTTGATCATATGGAACCTGGCGATGCGACGTGGTGAAGAACAGCCCTATTAAGGCACGTGATTTGATATTGAATTTGCTTTCGGCTTTTAAGTCAACCTCTCCTTTCTTCCGGATCCTGCCTTACACCCCGACCTGATTATCAACTTGAAGTCTTACCGTTCTCTTTTTTTTTAAAATGGGCATCCTTGACATTGTCCCTGTGCGTAGGATGTCTTTATCGCATTTATCCTGCGACGCTGATAACGACGTGTTTAGGCGGGAGTTTTGACTGGAGACAACGTCCGAAAATTGTTTGACTATGCAAAGCAGCACAAAGTAAGACCTTTGAGTTGTCGTACATCGATTCAGCTGATATTATCCTGCTCTAGTTCGCGATTCCAGTAAGCTCTCTACTCCTTATCTCGTTGTTATGACAAATCCATGATTTTTCATAGGCTATCGTAGGTCTATTCTTGCATTCCATTCAGAGTTGTTGAATAAAATCAAAATACAGAACGTTACTTCCACTTCCACTGCCAATGCAGTCCTTGAAGCTGCGCGGTAAGAGTCCGTTTTAGCCCATCGGGATTCGACTAATTATGCCGTGATCACAAACAGGGACATCAAATCTCCTATTATAATCCAAGTTTCACAGGGTGGAAGCGCATACTTTGCCGGAAAGGGTCTTGCCAATGACAAACAGCAGGCCTCCATCTTGGGAGCCGTCTCTGCTGCTCACCATGTCCGTTTAGTTGCCAAGAGCTACGGAGTGTATGTTATGAATTTGATTGGAACCTTGATCTCAACTTGGAATCTCTTTTTTTTTGCAGTCCCGTCGTTTTGCACAGCGACCACTGTGCCAAGAAACTTCTTCCTTGGTTCGACGGAATGCTCGAGGCAGACGAAGCCTACTACAAGCAACACCAAGAACCCCTCTTTTCTTCCCACATGCTCGATCTCTCCGAAGAGTCGAAAGAAGAAAACATCGCCACTTGCGTGAAATATTTCAAGCGCATGGTACCCATTGGTCTCTGGCTCGAGATGGAGATTGGTATCACCGGTGGTGAGGAAGACGGCGTCGACAACACCGGAGTTGACAACGCCAGCTTGTACACTCAACCTGAAGACGTTTTTGACATTTACAAGGCTCTCAGCGCAATCGGGCCCAATTTCAGCATCGCTGCTGCTTTCGGAAACGTTCATGGTGTTTATAAGCCTGGAAACGTGAACCTCCATCCCGATCTCCTCGATAAGCATCAGGTATATGCTGAGAAGCAGATCAGCAAGCCTGGCAGCAAGCCGCTGTATGTCACGTCTTTGTTTACAATAATATATTCTCTGACGATTCATTAGGTACCTCGTTTTCCATGGTGGATCTGGTTCAACCAAAGAGGAGATTCGTACCTCTGTTAATCACGGTGTTGTCAAGATGAACGTTGACACTGACACACAGTGGGCTTATCTCATCGGTATCCGGGTCAGTTGTGATTTCTCTCCAATTCCCCGATTAACTAACGGATCGGTGTATTGCAGGAATTCTTCGACAAGAAGAAGGATTATATCCAAACACAAGTTGGCAACCCTGAAGGCCTTGACAGGCCAAACAAGAAGGTCAGATGCATTCACTTTGCCAACAACTAAGAGACTGACATTTTTCAGTACTACGATCCACGTGTCTGGGTCCGTGAGGGAGAGAAGACTCTCACTGCACGAGTTAAGGAGGCTTGTGCTGATCTAGGGAACGTCGGTCATCTGTAAAATCGCTTGCTCCGCACAATAGAAGTCGTGAATTCTGTACCTTATACAAAGCATTTTTTGTTTTTTGTTTATTTACAAACAAACCTGCTCAATTGTGCACCATCATGATGCTCTCAGCAGAGCTCTTCGACTACATTTTCAGCTTCTTGCAAAGGGATCGAGCTGCTCTCAATTCATGTTCTGCTGCACATCCGTTTTTGTCCTCCCTCGCAGAAC
>Ga0307517_10004551_pt1 | contig 21274 bp, 19 predicted proteins | sample 23_EM_MG_FD_194515 | JGI IMG/M metagenome (GOLD analysis project Ga0307517, IMG submission 194515) | Populus trichocarpa ectomycorrhiza microbial communities from riparian zone in the Pacific Northwest, United States - 23_EM | ecosystem: Host-associated > Plants > Roots > Unclassified | place...
CCCCCCCCCCCCCCCCCGGATGCGTATGAGACGGGGTTTGGGAGAGATGTGATACATTGTGCAGAGCGTTGGTTTGTGAAGAAGCGTTGAATCGGGGATTTGTTTTGTGCTAATTCATAAACGATCTTGTGGGCCGCGAGTGGACTAGTGTAGGGTTTGTGCGAGAAAAAACAGTAAGGGGAATTGATATTTAGCGAGTGAAGAGGGCACACCAAGTGGCCGCGCAATGAAGACAAGGCTGTTGTATCCAACGCCTCGCCAGTTGTTAACACTTCTACTTGATAAAACTGTTATCGTCTAGGGATGCATATTGCCCAGGAGTAATGCAGCCGAGTCAGTCCAAGCTTGAGAGCTAATGTTACTGGATTCCACTAGATAGTGGATTTATACAGGGTTTCGTTTCGTTTTGAGAAGATGTCCTCTTTGATGCATGTCTCACTCCGGCCAACGGAGAAGGGGATTTCTATCTCACTGAGAACATCAGAGGAACCACGGCTAGCGTGTTCTGCAGAAGCCCACTGGCCCTATAGGCAAAGTTTTACATTAATAGCGAGGATTATTATCTGCTTGTTATCAATGCATTTGAGGTCTGACTGATTTTTCGAAATCTCTTCCTAAACTTATGCAAACAGAAAACGGCAAGTCCCGGCTGGCAGGTCTGTTGTCTAGTAAGCAGAAGGATGGGATAGAACAGAATAGAGACTAGACGAATCCCAGCTCCCACCCTACAGTCTACAAACAAATCAGTTATCCTGGGGTGGGTATCTCGGGGTCGGGGGCCACAAGAAACCACGAATAGTGCATCTGGAAGAAGTGCTCTGGAGAGGCCTTAGACTGCAACTGTCCATGAGAGAGACTGGCAAACGAGGAAAGTACAGGTAAAGGTGGAAAACTAGGAGATCTCCTCGTATAGGCCATACCGGTATGGGCTAGTAAACAAACTCCTACAAGTAACACCTCCATCACCAATCCACATTCGCCCCTCCTGCACAAGCAAATGAAGGTATACTCTCCCCGAAACCACTAACAAGAGTCAGCCAAATTTTATTCCTAACATCGCTAATGATCTACCATAAGGCTAGTCGTACCTACCCTGATTGCACCTTTCAGGAACACCCGCCCTCGCCACGCCAAGTCCAACGCGCCGAGCTATCTTTGGAGAATAGCCCACATCCATCGCAAGTTTATAACTATTCGTGCTGAAATTCTGACCTTTCGAGAATTTGAACTAATAATGAGCTGCAACAATTATCGGTATTACATTTTATTACATGTAATTATTGAGGAGTATCAACAGCTCGGCCAGTGGATATATGGCAGGCATCGCCTACTAACTGAACGTGACTATATTGGCACGGTTACATGACTAGGGCCTGCGAAATTGCTCTACCCGTGCTTCCTTTGCCGCGGAAATTGAATTAGGTTGGTGAGAGGAGAAAATGTTCTACTTTCAGTGCTCTTATCATTGCCGGGGCTAATCGGACTGCTAGAAGAGACGTCTAAGATATTAACGAAACGCTATATTAGTGTTGGGCAATAGAAAGGAAGTTAGTTTTCATAGCAGCCTCAGATCTTGTCGATGGTTCAGGTTTGAGGGTTGGTGTTGGATACACAGTATCGTATTGGATTGAGTAAAAGAGCCGTGTGCTATGTAGTCAAGAATTCCCTACCTTGGAAAAGGGGCGAAAATCGTAGGAAAACAAGAGAGGCGAAAAAACAAAAAAATGCCAGACCTTACCAGAGGGGGCGACTCCAACGGCATAGCACACCGCTCTCTTATTCAAGCTAATATGGTACCAGGAACAGGGTCAATGAAGTGAAGCTTTCTGGCTCTGCTAGGTTGACTATTGTCAAAGTTATCTTGTTTCGAATCATTCTCTGGGAGATGCTCTAAGGTGCAAAACACGATCGAAAACAACCCCCCGATATACGAGCTTGCATTCTCGGTAAATACTGTATGGATAAGTTAGTGGGCGGTCCCGGGGCAGTGCGGAGAGAACCAAAGGGACAGTGCCACGGACACAAGTCGCCATAACCCACAACTAGTCACTAAAGATCACTCGAGGTCACGTTTCTTCTCCAGAGATATGGTATATATTATAAGATGCAGGTCCGAACACCACGCTTCTACTCGCACTAAAGGCACACAATCTTACAAATGCGCAAGCTGTAACCACATAAAACCCCATAATAAACAGACAAAACAACGAAGGGAAACACCGTACTCCACGCCGAAAAAGGAAAAATCCCGAATGACCTGTGCCAAAAATGAAGTCTATCATGCGGAACAGAATATAACTGAGAGAAAGAGCCGCAGTTACACAAGCATTACTTGGTCGTCGTCGCCTTCACCTTCAGATGTTTCATCCTGTTTGTGGGGGAAATTTTAGTATGATAATGCATGGGAAAGGGATGAAGGAGAAGTACCATATCAGCCGCCAAGTCTCTGTGCCATATATCACTTGTTCTTCCTGATATTAAATCTGCTGGTATTAGGGGTATGGGAGAGGGAGGGGAGGTAACTATGGATGAAAGCGGCGATGGATCGGGAGACCGTGAAGGGAAGGACGAGGGGGTTATATCAGGGTCTACTGGTTCGGGTTTTATAGGCGCTGGTGGAGAGTCAATAGCTGGGTGCTGGGGATGCCTCGGATTTTGAGGCATCGGGGAAACTTCAGGTTCTTGACTTTGAGGCTCAGATTTGATAACTGGAGTGCTGTCTGTCGGTGGGGGTGAGGCAGGTTCTACTGCGATCTCAGGGGCTTCTGACAGATTCTCTTTCTTTATCTTTAGCGGCGGGGTGTCGTGTGAAGTCTTTTGATGGGGTGAATCCAGAGAGGCTATGTCTGATCCGGGCCTTGAATCATTTTGCAGTTGCGGTGGCGATCGGGGTTCTGATTGAGGCCGGGATTCTGGCTGTGGAGTGAGAGGCCTGGCCCGCCTCGGCGGACTAGCCTCAGGATATTTTGTCTCTAGAATACTCTCTTTAACAGCAATAGATGCTTCCTCCAATAAACTTCCATGTCCATTGACAAGTAACAATGCGTCTTCAGAGTTCTCGAGTTCATCCTGTGTCTCCTCATCGTTGACTAAAGTCGTCTCGTCCGCCAAACCAAAGCTCTCATCCGACCCCTCCTCCACCTCACCCAATTCATCACCATCCAACTCCTTATTTGACCGTCCATCGTCCCCATTGGCTGTGTCCGTCAACACACCACCCCAATCGCCGAGTAGTTTCTCTACCAACCATGGATGCCTCATCAATTCTTTAACAGTCTTCCTCTTGTGCACATTCACCTCCATCATTTCCATCAAGAACCCAGCGATCTCGGCCTCGCCTGTTCCCTCCGTTAACGAAGACCTCAGAATACCCTTTCTAGGCCGTCGAGGGATCTCCTTGGGCGTATTTTCCTCCGGTTTGGCGGTCCTTGCGACATACCACCTTTCTGTGGTCTTTCGCCGCTTCTTTTTCGGTGGAAATGGAACAGGCTCGAGCGAAGCCTCGTCGTATGCATCCAAGTAGTACATCCCACACCGATACTCCATCACACTCCCCACTAGTTCTATAACCCGGCGAACCATGCCTTCACGATCTTCTATATGGCTCCTAACCAATTCGACCTCCGGCAGCCCCTCCCCGATGACCTCACCGTCAAGCAATAACTCCACGGCGATCACGCCCGCGCTCCAAACGTCCATAACGCGACTTAGGGGTCCCTGTCCCAGGAGAATTTCCGGAGCTCGGTAGCATACACTTTGGACGCCAAAGTCGTCTAGGTAGGCTTCTCGGTCTTCGGGGCGAATAGTGTTCCCTAGATCAATAAGTTTAATTCTATTTGAGGACTGTAGGAAAAGCATGTTTGCGGGGGTGAGATCCGCATGTATGAGGTTGTGGGAGTGAAGCGATAACAGCCCAGATAGAAGTTGCAATATTATCTTCGCGAGGGAAAGGTGTCTGGCCGGACATGCAAGTTTCGAATGTGCCTCCTTGCAAAAGCATCCCACCAGAGCAACCGGACGACCGGAATCTAAACGCTCGAGGACAAGGTGAAAGTGGCCGCTTTCTGCGAGGAAGCAAGATATCGGACAAATGATGTGGCGGGGGTGCTGGCCTTTCGAATGGAGGTATTGCAGTAGTGAGTACTCGTTCTCGCCGATCGCCCCGAACGGCCGCTTCAGTCGCTTGATGGCTACGAATCGTGCACTGCCCGGCGCATCCAAAGCCTTTGAAACATTTTCGGCGAGGTATGTCGTTGAAAAGTTGCCGCGACCAAGAACGGAGAGCATCCTATACCCGGAATCCAGCAGCGCATCCTCCAACACTAATTCATCCTCCCCCGACTCCCCCTCGCCACCCTCCACCCCCTCCTCCTCCTCCACTATTTCTTCCCCCTCCCCCCGCCGACGGCTCTCCAACGGCGGTAACAAGCGCAGATTATCTGGATTCTGAACCTCCCAACTAAGCGCACAATCTCCCTCTCTTCGAGAACCCTCATTCCCCCACCGATCTGGGGTAGACAGTGGTGTAGGCATATCTGAGGTAGAAAAAGTAGTTAGTATTCTTGATTGCGGAGGGGTCGAAACTGTGTCAATTGGTGATCCTAACCCTTACCCATCATCTTCCACCCCCCGGCCTTCCTCCTTTCCCTCAGATTTTGTTTAGCGATAATTGTATTCTCCTTACCCGAATCTATTCGTCTGCCTTGCAGTAACATAATGGGTTCGCGGGGGCATGGCGTGGGGTTGGCATTGATGGATGGCTGGAGGAAATGAGTTGTTGTTGGCTCATTGGGCGCGTGCGAAATTGAAGTGTTGATCGGTTGTGCTGCCCTTACTCGGGGTGGCATTTGGCATGTTGGCTGGGGCAGCTGCCAGGTAGGCTGAAAACAGTTGAATATAGAGATTAGATTTGCGAAGTATTTCTATGTTCATGAATTTGTAAACCTAAACTGCGCGCAAGCATGCCACAGCTAATTTTTCCAAAAGTCCGACCACAGTGTCCTTAAGACAGGACGAAAGGATGAATCCCGCGCCCGCTAGTGGTCAAATCTGACGCTCTCCGTATACTTAGCACTACAAATCAATATTTTCTAACGCCCTCATAAGCCGTTGAATTCAATACAGACATAAAAATCTAATATAAAAACAGCCATGACCAAGTACAAATATCAATCCCGGAGCCCTTTATTTATACCAGAAACTCTTCAAAGATGGTGATCACATGCACACAGATACTAGCCCCACGAAATAGAAAAGCATTGCAGATTAAAACTTGTCCCAATTATCATCATCCCAAGAATCATCCTTCTTTCCGCTTTTCAATGCCATAGTCCCGGTAGCGGCCGGCCTCTTGGGCGCCATACTTGTAGGGGTGTTTTTCTCTTCGCCGAAACTATCCCAAAAGTCTTTGTGCTCTGGTTCGCCTCGGACGATAGGTTTGTATTGAGGGCCTCCGGAATTGTCCACAAACCTGTTGAGACTCTCAACACCGTACTTTCCTGTTTCGGTAACCTTCTGTCCCAAGGCTGCTGCGTGCTTGGTTAGGTCTGTCTCTGCAAGCTTCTGCGCGGTTGGCTGGATAACAGCTTGGTTGACAGTTTGAGCTGTCTTGGTTACTTGTGTGGTAAAGAAACCGAAACCCCTAGTCAATGCGCCAACGGGGTCTCTCGAAAACTCGTCGATGCTAGGCGCGGAGCTGTTATTAGCTGACACGTCTGGCGCGGGGGTTGAGCCGAAACCAGCATATTTTCCGCCTTGTGATGGTGGGAGATCTCCTGAGCGGTTTGCATTTTCACTCCCAAGCCTAGAGAAATAGGCCTCATTCCGTTCTTTACTTGAAGCATTGACTGAGGCCGGGGACCCGGAGCGAGCCGAGGACAGTGACGTCGTGGAACGACTATTCTGGCCTTTCGAAGCAAGGGAGGGGGACGCTTTAGGGCGCTCTGTTCGCACCCACTCTCGGCCTTCAACGTCTGCTGTCAACTTCATCATGATATTAATTTCGCATAACCTGAAACCTCGGAAGGCCTTGAGGCAAACCTTTTCTTTATAGTCCTCACCAAAAGAGCTTCCGTACCTCCCGCTAATAGTCATACTCTCATCAAACTCGGGCGCATTCTGGAAAAACTCTTGACATCTCTTGTTTCCTCCCTTCTCCATACGTTTGATCTCCTCATTTTTGAAAGAGTCCATTGTGATTGAGCGCACAAAGGATATATGAACACCTAGACCTCTAAGAGTCACACCAGCCCCTCTCTCCCGCAAGCGGTCAGATGCGGAGTTCCTCCTAAGTAGGCTGCAAAGGGAGAAAGGAGGACTACCGGTGAACACCCGCACAAGTCAAGCAGATAAAAATCTAACCAATTGTCAGCTTATGACATCAAGGGATAGCTAGGGCTGGCGGGGACCACCAAAGAAAAAAACATACCCCAAATTTCGGGCTAGCCCACTGCGGGGCTGGAGCATTACAATCACAGCAAACATTATTCCCATTTCTCTTTTGGATCTCAAGGAGCTATTTTTCCGTCAGAAACGAGCTCCCGGTGAGATCCTAGGGAGAGGAAGCTACCTTTCTCCTCGTCTCAGGGTCAATCTCCCACATTTTCGACATTTGGAGGTTTGAGCTTGAAAAAGCAATAATCGTAGATCAAGAATGAAAATACTAAATGCTTGGGAAAGAGGTTGGAGTTTAATGAGAGGACACGGTTAAGTAGTTAGAGTTGGAAAGGCAATAAGCGCAAGTCACCCCCTGCGCTCTTGTTGAGAGCTGAAGGCCGAAGAGGGTGTGCAAAGGTTACCCGGCCTTCAACTCTATCGCCTTACAATGGTTAGCCTTGGGGTCAACTAGCAAAGCTAACCCGCATCAAACGGTCTCTGAACAACTTTCACAATCATCACTCGCCATGGATTTCGCCTCAGTTATGGCTGCCGAGATTTCTAAGAAGCGGAAACCGGAGCCTGCTTCATCGAAATCGTCTGCGGAACCTGTCCCTAAGAAATACATGAAGCGCTCCGAAATTGAGGCGCAACGCCGTCGGGAATACGAAGAAGAGCAAAAGCGCCTCGAGAAAGAACGACGTGAGAAAGCCGAGAGGAAACGACAGGAGGAAGAAGAAGAGCGCAATCGCCGTGAGGCAACCAAAGCTAAACAAAAGCAACTCGCGGAAGAAAAGCGCCGTCGGAAGGAGGAGGAAGAAGAAACAAAACGGTTAGAGAAGGAGGGTCCAGTCACAAAGGAGGGTTCGGGTGGCTCAGATGAAGCAAATAGTTCGGAAACCATGACGGAAGCAGATGCGATAGAGAAGCTGCGGAGTATGGGGGAACCTGCTTGTTTGTTTGCCGAAACACATCCACAAAAGGTCCGTCGTTTGAAGAGGCTTTTAGCAGCATTAGAAATAAAGAATAGGGAGGCGGCTCCACCGCTGTCGGAAGAGGAAATGATACTCAACATAGACGACATCCCGAACGACAAAGATAAGGTCTACCGGCAACTGGCGGCATGGTTCGCCCTGGTTCTCTCGGAGTGGGAGATTGCACTTGAGAGCAGGCCGGCTGCACTCAAAGACTCGTTTCAAGGGAAGGCGGCAGCAAACTCGATGATTCAGGCAAAGACGTATATGGTCCCGCTATTCCGCCACTTCAAACAAAGGGATCTGCACGAAGATATATATACGAAGGTCTGCGAAATCGTGGTAGAAGCTCAGGCAAGAAGATATGTTCGGGCAAACGATGTCTACTTAAGATTGAGTATTGGAAATGCGTATGTTTCATCAGAATTGCCATTCTTTTTCACGTCCGGGTGGATGCTAATTGCTTAAAGTGCTTGGCCCATTGGTGTTACCATGGTTGGTATCCACGAACGTTCAGCACGCGAAAAGCTTCATGAGAAGGGATTAGCGGCACATATCATGAGCGATGAGGTTACGAGAAAATTTCTTCAGAGCATCAAGAGATGTCTGAGCTTTTGTCAGACAAGATGGCCTCCAGAGGATCCATTGCAGCTTATGGGGTAGATTCTGTGGAGTCTAAACTAGTACAACTTGAGGTCTTTGGTCGTTTCCTGTCAGGATGTATTTATAATTATTCCCGTATATGGCTTAGAGCGGGAATACGATTTTTTCCCCATTAATTACTTTTGTCTATTAGACATTTTCCTCTGATCCCCTAAGATCATAGTCCCTATTTTATGGTATAATACCGCACATGTCGTGCACTACGCACGGGCCGTCACTCGTCTCGAACTTAGTACGAGCTGTTGAATTTTCTGTGCTTATTCCACTACGATTGGGGAGAAACCCCCAATACTTATAGAAAGCAAATGCGCTACTGAAATGACTTCCGATATACGTAGTCTATTACATCATGCTCCATCACCATGATCCTGCCCTTACACAATGACTTGCCCATTATGGAAAGCGTATCCAACACGAGCGAAGCCATCGCTGCCCCCACCACCCCATCGATCTCCGACATATGGAGCACAGCTCAGGAAATACTCTCACAAACCCTGCATAAGCGGGTCTTTAGAGAGATATATCAACTCCGCATCCCTGTGAGAGGCTGAAACCCAGTGTATCATAAGGACCGTATCGCAAGATAGCTTTGATGTTTAGCACTCGCTAGATAAAAAACAGCTTCACATTAGCTAAGCCGGGTCCCATCGTGAAGGCGAGGTATTCCAACGAGTTGAGGGTCACAAGACTAGCAGGCCCACCGAGTACTCATAGCCAATCACTCGCTTTGCCACCAGAGATCATGTTGGAATAATGGCTTCAATGTGACGGAAGCACGCCTTTTTAGGCATAGTGGGAGCTTGCTCATTAGTCCTGTATCTAGATACCTCTCTGAGGTATAAGTACCATGGTCTGGTACCCAAGAGACAACGGACAATCTTGATCCGGATTCTACAAGCGTATTCAGTTCATATTTATTCACCTCACCTACGAGATCTTCAACAGATCATGTTGGAGGTCACACAGGAATGGCTGGAGTCAGGGTGAGAAGTAATGGGACTGATCAATTGAATGAAAGAGAAAAGAGACGAATGCTATGTTGCTTGTTCTACAAACTCGCTTGAGACTGCCGTACTTATAGTAATGAGCAGTATGAATATACATCAAGATGACCACTGCCATATCCTAGATCCGCAGGTTTCAACTCGCTTGACCACTGGCCGAACATATCCGTTCCAGATCATCACACTGAGGTAGTAGTTCCGACAGATCACTGCCAGGAATTGAATGTCTCGTGTTGCAGCGGAAGACTGTTGGTTAAGTTCTCTACCTAACTCCGGAAGACATGAACGGTATATATACACCATATCTTGATGACGCAAGCTATTGCGTGGATCCCCAACCTCCGTGTCCGCCCACATATCCGCAATAGTGAGTAGGAAGCTTATACTGGACCCTAGTCCCTCAACCCAGAGGACCATTTCTCAACAATCACTGTGGCAATGCGCGATCGTTTGAATGGAGAAGTAGTAATACTTCATAGTCGAGATTATTGATTGAGAAAGCCATAGTTGGTTGCTGCTTTAATAACAAGGGGGATGTAGCCCAGCTATATAGTGAAGCGGTTTAGTCCTGTCAGTGCGACCAGGATCCCTCAAGAAGGAATCAAGACAACAAGGACCTTCAAAGAAACCACAGGGAGCAAGAAAAGGGAGCACCTGTTAGTCTAAACTGGTAGTGGCTTGGAGGGACAGAGCTGAAAGAAGCATTTGAGAAGAGAAAGAAATCAGATACGAGCAATTACAAGAGGAGCATGTGTTTTAGTGGTATCATATCCAGCTTAAAAAAACCCTAGAACAAAAGGGGGTAACTCTAGACATATAAACAGCTCCGTGGGGAGCTATAGGACCATTAACTACTATGGCAGATGGGGCAGGAATGGGATTGACCCCTTGAGTTGGTAGCCATTACAGCATTTGATCCTCGCAGGAGCCGCGCTTAAACAGACTTACCAGAAATGACATTGGTGAGAACTCAATCTCCTTGTTCGCGTAGGCGGAAATATACAGTGCGTAATTCTCGAAGGCCCAGAGCAAGAATAGCCCAAGACAAGGAGTATGACATTTAGCTTACAGCTCTCTATACGAGTAGAGTCATACAGCATATTACTCAATCCGCATCACACCATGCTGTCTACAACTCCCGCAGCCACCTTCGCTCTATCGAGCTACATTCTTAGGTCTAATCTCTGTGCAATACGCTAAAAATCAACCCTATCTAGGAAAGGGACAGAGTGCTAGCGTGAGTTTCACCTCACATGCCCCCTCCAGAAAAGTATATTATACTTGAGTAGCTTGGCCCTGACCACACAGTTTTACCTTCTGAACCCTGAAACAACTGAGGGGATTAACAAGGGGAGGGTGCGGCTTCATCTGTAAGATGATACAGACACCTAATGCTTTGCCCTCCCGATATCCTAGATAAACGCTTAGCTAACTCCGTTTGCCCAAGATCCATCAAAGCCCCCGGAAAGACAAGCTAGTCTCGAGACTGAGGGCGAACAAAGAGCTCCAGCCAGACCGTCTAACAGAAGGGTTATTCCACATATAATCCGATACTAAGCTCTCATGTTTTCGTAAAAAGGCGATGGCACCGTTCAATTTCCTCGGTGCTCCCACTTGCCCTTGAACTAGTGCAGATATGCGGGAGCACCTCCAAAATTGTATAACTCCTCGGTAAACACTTGCCGGTTGATAGGATCCCGAGTGAGATTCTATGACAAAGCCTTCCTGCATGCTTACAAAACCTAACCCTGGGGAAGCAAGATCTAGATTCAACCTCCAATCAGAGGCCAAGAAAAAGCGATTTAAAAGCAAGGGTAGTGTATGCCATGCCAGAGGGACCTAGATAGAGTCTAAACGATGTGAATAGTGAAGAGGTTCCCGGGGTATCGACACGGTTAGAGTGTTGTCAGGGGGCTGCTATAGTGTATACTAGTGATGGCATAGTAATCCGAGTAGTGGACCACTGCCTTCGAGCAGAGATAGCGGAGGCACGGGGAGAGCTCACATCTATAAAGGACACCGGGGGGTGGACACCAGGAATGTTCTAATGCATGAACGGATGTATAGGGCATATGCGGAGACATAGGGCTGTCACAAGCACGAGGAGAGTTTTCACTACTTAAGGTGAACCGTAGCTAGAAACCTCCATAGAGAATACACACCACAACCTCTCTACCCGACAACACATCCGAGCACACGATTGTTAGCGAACCTCAATCAACTAGTGCTACCACTGTTAGGCTAATTCCAGACTGCTGGCGTGGTCAAATATAGTGGTGGTGACCCCTTCTGGACTCGTCATAAACAATGTGACTGCCAAAGGTGGTAGGATAGATACTTCAGTCATTTGGCTATCATTCTCTCACCATACCACACTAGCTCACCACCCGCTCAACACCCACTATTAGACTTGACTGAGGAGTATCGCCTGGATACATGAGACAGTTGGAAAAAGTCTCTCATGCATTAGTCTCCAGGACTAAACTTAATAATATGGCTAGCAGGCACATGACATTGGACATTGATTATCTCATACTCTGGTGCGTTCCACAAGAGTACTTCTATGGGCTGGATAATTGGTAGGGGCTCTAGCAAAATATAGGCTGCCAGCCCGGGAGGTATTCTTTGCAAAGACATGTGAGTCATTATCTGTTGAAACATCACCAACTCTCTTCAAGAAACAAGGCAAATGAGGCTCTGGATTTGAATTCACCTGACTGCTAGCTATGTTAAGTTTAGCCTTTGACGCGAAAGTAATGAAAGAGACTTTTTCCAACTGTCTTATCCGTTCAGGGGATAGAAGGAATTACCCAACACACATACTTGCTCTTCTATACATGTTGACCTGCAAATACTCTTTTGTGTAAGCAGACACATTGCCTGATTTTGTCATGGGGCCACAAATCAAAAAACTCATGCGAAAGGAGAAGAACAGAGTGCAATAGGAAGCTCCTTTCAGAACCTTGAAGTGGGGAAGAAAGTGAGTAAGGAATGGTGAGAGCTATATAATACTAAGATGGATAAGAAGAATAGAGAGATACTTAAGATGAATAAAGATATAAGCAAGAAGTTAAAATGGACAAAAGAGAAGTTAAAGGGTGAAAAAAAAAACACTATCAGATTGAAAATAGGACTGGAGACAGCAATGAAAGAGACAAGAGTCCCAATTGTTGATGCTATTGTCCTGAAGGCCATCTATAAGAGGGTCATCTGTATTACAAAGCAACAAAATTCAGGAAATAAAAACAATTGCTTCTGGAAAAAATATCGAACAGGAAGGACAAGTTCAAGCAACTTGGCTGTGAGAATAAAGCACAAGTGGCTGAGTTGGTAGATTATGTAAGTTTTGGTTTTCTCAACCCATTGCTCAACTCACAGCTAGAACAAACTTGTAGGTTTTACAAACCTTGTCAATTAGTGGTCAGAAGCAATATAAATGCTCAGAATATAGTTGCCTGCCAAGTTACTTGTCTTAATATGCTGAAGGTGGTTATACATTCTAGGGACTAACTGTATCATGTTGTAGAACAAGTCTTCTAGCCACTTTGGGGTAAGGCAACACTAGCACAAAATGCACTTGTATTTCACAATTGTAAGTTTATCTATTATTTTATATAGAGTTTATCTTGTTGCTAATTGATATTGAATAGGTTTAGATTGCAGTTAAGAAGCTAGGTTAGTAACCAATGACAGATGCACCAATTATGCACTGATTTGCGTTTCTCCACTCAATATCTCGGCTTCACCTACTTTTTATAATGCCAGTGTGGATCATTAGTGCTCCATTTTGCCAACTGTAAAAAGTTAGTGAGATAAAAGTGGTTTGGATTGTAGTTTATATTATTCTAGTTTTTAATTTTTTAATTTTTTATTGTTGTATTATTTTAGTGTTTAAATTTCCGGTTGCCTGTGTCTATTTTTATTTGTATAATACTAGGTATATTATTGAGTTACTGTTTGCATGTTTCCTCTCCCCTAGTTTCCCTCCAAGTACAATTTGCATTTTCAGAAACACCACTATCTCGAGATTTCTGCGTAACGTGACCTGTCAGGTTACACGAACCCCACATGGATCCCTCTGTCCCACCTTTTGGGTCGGGTCATCGTGGCAAAGGAAAAGGCAAAGCGGCTGACCCCACCCTACCGCCCACAGGTGCTAGGAGCTTCTCCACTCAGGATGGTGCCCCCACCCTGTCCCCGATCTTTCTGCCACAAGGCCCCCCCTTGCTTACGCGATACAGAAGCACCACAGTCTCAAGCCTCCAGCCTAGTAATGAGAGTTTCTTGAAGAACGCCCCTCCCAGTGCCTATTTCCTTAACCTCTGTCATAAGATAAACCAGGAACTAGAAATTGGGGCTACCACCGCCAGCAAAGAAAACGTGGTCATGATAGAAATGAGCTATCAGATCCATAAAGACTACAAGACTGCCATCGATGCGCTTAGCGAACAGATCGATGCCCTTACTGAGGAAGTTAGCACCCTCAAGAATGCTACACGCCAGCCTGAAACCCCAACCCCAATACCCTTCCCACTTCCAACAGTGGTCCCTAAGCGGGCTACTGCCCCTGACAACCACCCACTTACCCTCCCCACGGGTGCGCCCCCCAGATCATGGGCCACAGTGGCAAGGAAGGGTAGGAAAGAGAAAACCACTATGGCCGCTAAAGCTGCTCACGCCCCTACGAAGCCGAACACTATCAATTGACCCCAACTGAAGAAGGGTCTCACTGCCAGAGAATGCCACCTTGTTGTCAAGAGAGAGAGAGAGCCACTCCCTACTACTGCCCTAGACCTAAGAGATGATATTAACTTGGCACTGGCAGCGACCTACGTTCAGACTGTCTCCCTCCGAGAGAATACAGTCACTCTTACAACCATGGAATCGATCAAAGCCACTTCCCTTAACAGCAAGGTGAGAACGTTCTTCCACCTAATACCAGGAATGGTTAGCGTTCATCTGGACACCCCGGTATCGCATGTTTTGGTACACGGAATCCCCACCTCGAAATCCCTGGCCGAGATAGCTACGGAACTCACCACTTTCAATACTGGACTGTCCCTTACTGGCCAACCCAGATGGCTCACCACCGACGACGCTAGGGCCGGCAAATCTGCCTTTACGGTGGTCATCAGCATTACGGGCCCCAGGGCATCTGACTACGTCGGAAAACGCCTGGCTGCCTTCTCATCAACCTATAGAACTAAGCGTCGTTTGCGCTTCAACTCCCGCACTCAGTGTTCCAACTTTCATGGCTATGGACACTATAATAACAGGTGCACCAACCTGGCCTCATGCCGGTGGTGTGCCTCCCCACACCTCACAGGGAATCACACCTGTGCCACCGCTACCTGTCAGATACGCGGCTGATCTTGCAACCATACTGTACTCATGTGTGTCAACTGCAGCGGCCCACACGACGCCCACATGACATAATGTCCCTCTCGCCCTAAGGATCCTCAGGATGACAAACCGGATGGGGACGAGGAGGAAATGACCACTTGATGACTATGATTTATGTTGTGGTTATTGCGTAGACTATGATTCTACCATTTTACTTGAGATTTGAGATGATGATGGAGTTTCTTTTGTTATATTAAGGTTTTACTAGGCCATACTTTAGGGTGCATGCCGGAGTTTTCCTGTAGTTAAGTACGAAATAAACTCAGAGAATTTTACAAAAAAAAAAAAGAAATTGGGTTACTGTTTGATATTTTTGAATAAGTGTAGATAGTTTGCAACTATTTTGTATAATTGGGTTAGTTCAATTATTATAATCTCAAGTTGAATATTTGGCTATTTTAGCAGAGTACTATTGCAAATTCCTTTTCCAGTTGAAGTAGTGACTTATATTTTTGTCTCATTTAATGTGATTTTAAGATTTCTTCTCTTGTGACGAGTCACTATAGTTATATTGCAGCATACTTTAATACAGAGAGACATTCCAGGAAGAAAGTTCAACTTCATTATAAGGAAGATCACCTTTTGACAAATTTTTGACTGATGTTATAAAAAGATAATTTAATCTTAAGTAGTAACTTGAAGTGAAATAATACTGCAAATATAAAGTAAGTTATTGTAATATACTAGTGTATGCATATTGTAGTAAATGTAGGCAGGAGAGAAGTGCAGAATTTTCTTTATTTAGTTTTGGTTTATATTTTTGCTTATTTGTTTTACAGAATAGCTAAAACAGTAAGAATATGAGCTAAGTATGCCAAGGATAGTGGAGACAACAGATTGATTATCAGAAGAGCTCTCAGATAATGGATTGGTAAAAGTAAAAAAGTAAAGAGTAGTTAAATATGAAAGAGTTAACTATAACTTGGTAACATGATATATTGTTAAGATCTCTCCTTCTTTGCTTGATGATTCTTCAACCACCATAGGAGAAGCCTTGTATTTATAGTAATATTCATGCTACTTTTGCTATTTTGGTTAAGAAGTATTTTCTTCACAATTCAGTTTAGTTAGAACAAAGTGTAAGCCTTGTTTGGCCTTGAAAGAGTGCCTAGCTCAACTCAGAGATTCCTCTAACTGCTATTTTCTTAGAGGGTGTCCTCACTCAACTAGTAGATTGTTATTAATCTCTTCGTTATGATAGACTATATATGAATATGCAGGTTAGTAGTCCATATACTAATAGTATTATAGAATATGAAGTGATCAGTACTGATATTCAGCTATCAAAGCATTACGCAATCCTAAATATATACAACTAGAAAATAAGCAGAGTAGTATTCTCTAAATATTATTCCAATCGGGCAAACATATGGTGAAACGTGAACTCATCCAGTATTCCAAGTTGTAATCTGGATACCACCAGGATAGGTATAGATCGTCTGAGGGGTTAGTCAAGTGGTAACCTCAGCGAGGTGCAGCCAAGCTTGGTATAGAGTGCAGCATTTACAGTAGATTTCGTCATAAAATGCCAACCATACTCAAGATACCTGAACAGGAATATTGGCCTGAGCCAACTCTTGAACTTTACGCTACTATTATGGACTCAAGAAATACCGACATTCCAGTTTGAGTCCATGAACAAATGGCCATTGAGATAGCAGCAAATAGGACTGCACTAAGTCTTACTATTGGTACTCGAATAGTTGGAGCAGCACCAATCACAGTGATGCATCAGTGTAATAGAAGAAAGAATAAAGATGAGGAAGGTCAACACAGACAGAAGTTGAGCCCAGAGGAGGAACGGATAGAGGTTGAGCGCATCAGCAAAAAAAATCAGTTTGCGTTATTTGCATTTCAGCGCACCCTGCATCTTCTGGCTGCGTTCTGTGGGACAATTTTTTTGAAGTTATGTAATCAAAAAACCCGTTTCATTTTAAGATTAATCTAACAATTACGTAGACAAACCTGAATTTTCACCCCTAACGGACAACATTTACATGTCCATTTTGGCTTCTGAAGTTTAAAACTAGATTCATGGGATGTACAGGATGCTGACCAGATGCAAACTCCACTACAGGGTGCGTTCAGATGCGTGTGGATGCAAAATCGAGTTTTTTTGCTGATGCGGTGCTACTTTCAATATCGACTTGGTTTTCTCCCAACTATCTGGCAGGTGCGGGAAATTGTCACAGCAGTGGTCTGCTAGTGAAAGGCAGAGGAGACCTTGGGAAAGAGGTGGAAGCAGGCTGTAACGGGGGCACTCTGTAGGAAGACGGATCCTAAGATTGCGACCGCACCGAAGACTCAAAGTAGAAGTAAGGATCAAAATAAAGATAAAGATAATTCAAAGTAGAATCAAGTGGTAAAACTTAATATCGTTAAGCCTGAAAGCTTTACTCAATAAGTTCTCTCGAGAATCGTTGGTTATCAGAATAGGGTGTCTCTCACTTTAGTTAAGTAGAATAATGTAAAGCCAGAGGACACCGGTCAACCATTCTGACCTTTGTCGAGCATCCTCCTCAGCTCAAGGCTATCCAACTCACCTGCCTAAAGTGAATGAACACTCGGAGGCAGTTGGACCGCTCGGATATTAACTATCTCAACACATAGGACATGCTCCTGATAATGTCTCTCCAACTACATCTGCATGAGTGAAAACTCTTTCCTATTGACCGACATGCCCACCGTAGAGATAATATCTATTGGGACTCACTGGACCAGTGGTGGTTTTGTCTATACAAGCTATGCAGTCTATCAGCAAATCTACTTGGCTATACTAAGCTTCTAAACCTGACTGCATGCTCCCACAATAAGAAATCTCCTGCTGCTTGACTGCATGGGCGCTACCCACAGCCAACCATGCGGGACACTCTTAAATCATGACAAGGCTCTCACCTCTAGAGTCCACTAATAACCCTTGGTAATGCTACAGTTCATGGGCTAGCCTGGGACTGGTATTGGGATGGTTGTCCTTGAAGCCTGGCAGCTTCCACGGTCCATCAGCAAAACGCCATCCTCCGTCAGATCTGGTGGTGTTGTGTCCTGACTCTTATAGTGTGAACTTTGCGTCCTGTGCGTCCTGTGCGTCCTGTGCGTCCTATGCGTCGTGTAGTCAGGCGCCACATCTGGTTGTGTCTGGTGCATCTGGACAGCCTTTTCAGTACCGGGTTCCGGACAGATACATGCAACTAAGCAACCCTGCGTCCCATGTATCCAGACTTCAACCTCAACACCATCGCACATCAGGATTTACCACTACCCCTGAGCACCCTCCCTGCCTTCTCCGAGTCTGAGGCCCAGCCCGGGGATGAGGAAGGGGTATTTCTTGGCACAGAATATACAGTTAGTGCTGGCGCCAGGTAAGAAAGCCATCGTACCCTTAATCTTAAATTTACGCTAAAGACCCTGGGGCAGAGTCACACTAGCACTCAGGGTTCTATTGTCAGAACATCATCTTTGAATAAGCGAAAATGCTAGCTTACTCCAGTCTAAAAGGGAGTGATAGCGATAACACTCCCTAGGGCCTCGTGGTTTCCCGGCACTTAGCCTCAAACTGGACGTGACGCGACACATGCTTTTCATCACAACACTTCGAGTCAACATCCACACTCCGGGGCCACAGCTGCAACACTCCACCACAGCCACACAATTGATCCTGAATCCGATATATGGACATTTCTGGGCTCGATGCAGGCTATTCAGCGGTATAAGATTCATCCCCAGAGGGCTATTATTCATGAAGTTACAGGGTTGAATGGGGTGGGATACTGGTGATCTCAGAACTTGATGGCAGATTCCTGCACAAGTGCCTCTCCGATCCTGGGTCTGATTGCAGGGGATTGTTGGGCTCGACGCCAGCTACGCAGCGGTTTAAAGGACGTCTCTGTTGCATCAAAACTCATGAAGTCGCTGACCCTTGTGAGAGTTGTCTTTATAGGTACCCTGGCGATCCAAGAACTTGATGGCAGATTCCTTCACAACCACTGCTCTGATCTTGAATCTGATTGCGGGGGATTGTTGGGCTCGACGCCAGCTACGCAATGGTATAAGGTACGTCCCTGTTACATCAAAGCTCAGGATATCGCTCTCTTCTGGGGAGGGTAGATCAAGTATCAAGCTGGCGATACTTTACATGATGGGAGGTATCTACACAGCCGATGAACGGATTTTGATTCCGTTTGCGGGAGGCTGTTGGGCTTGACGCCAGCTACCCAATGGTGTAAGGTGCGTCCCTGTCGTATCGAAACTCATGAAGTCGCTGACCCTAGTGAGGGTTGTTTTTATAGGTTCCCTGATGCTCCCAGAGCTTGATGTCAGATTCCTCCACAACCGTGGGCTGGTTCTGGATCTGATTGCCGGAGATTGTTCGGCTCGATCCCAGCTTTACAATGATGGGGGTCCATCCCTCCGCGCCCTTTATTCATGAAGTTACAGGGCTGAATGGAGTGCTGGCGATCCCAGAACTCGATGACAGATCACTCCACGACCACTGCTCCGATCCTGGATCTGATTCCGGGAGATTGTAGGGCTAGACGCCAGCTACTCAGCGGTATAAAGGACGTCCCTGTCGCATGTAAACTTATGAAGTTGCTGACCCTTGTGGGGGTTGTCTTTATACGTCCCCTGGCGCTCCCAGAGCTCGATGTCAGGTTCCTCCACAACCGCTGGGCCGATCCTATATCTGATTGCGGGGGATTGTTGGGCTCGACGCCAGCTACTCAGAGGTATAAGGTATGCCCTTAGGCGCCAATGGCCCATGGAGCTATAGGGTCCCAGGAAGGGGGGTGGCTCGGGTGGGGGAGGCTGGGCTCAGGCTTTGCATGTTTATTAGAGTAATAGAAGCCTGCTTATAGTAAATGTAATAGTTTGACAGAACGAAATCTATGGTGACCCGGGTGACCAAGGTCAGAAAGAAGTAAAGGGAGGACCATTCGCTTATCTCATGAAGATGTGGTTTGGTGTCAGATGGTGTCCTGAGTATTGGTTAGGTACTGCGCCCGGTTTGTCCTGAAGATTAGGTGCTGCCTCTGGTGCGTCCTGAGAATTAGGTGCTGCGTCTGGTGCGTCCTGATCTTACGGGGTAGCTAACGCGGTAGGATTCCAAGCTAACTAGGCCAAGGATATTCGAGACAACAGATAATAGTCAGAAAGGCTCGTAGGTAATAGTTTTGGTAAAGGTAAAGTAATAAAGTATAGTCAAATATCAAAGAGTTAAAATATAACTTGCTAACTTGTTTATATTGGTAAGGTCTCTTCTGCGTAATGTGATACCCAATCACTACAGGGACAATACCCAACCACCCAAGAATTATTATAATAACCTTGATCTCAGTGAGAGTTGAACTCAGGACCTCATATCTACTGTAACAGAGTATACCAATTAAGCCATACTATTTATACTAATGTTCATGCTACTTTGACTTCTCTAGTTAAGAAGTATCTTCTTAACATTTCAGTTCGCCAGAACAAAGTGCAAACACCGTTTGACCCTGAAAACTTGCCTAGCTCGACTCAGAGAATCTCCCGAACTGCTATTTCATCTGAGGGTGTCCTCACTCCACCAGTAGACAGTCTTCGATCTCTTCCTCATGATAGACTATAAATGAATATGCGGCCTAAATGCCTACATACCAATAGTAATATGGAATATGGAGTGATCAGTTCTGATATCCTGCTATGAAAGTATTATGCAACTAACGCATATGCAACTAGAAAATGAGATGAGTAGTATTCTCTAACCATCATTCTAATCAGTTAAATATATGGTGCCGGTCGCCCAAAACGTACACCTGTGGGGGATTCAAAATGTGATGCTTTACATAATCAGAATTAGGGATATTGTTGAATAAATTCACATTATATCATATATATACATAATTTTATTAATATTAAAGGTTTATAATATTTAACAGACATATTAATTACTCAGTAATTGATTTATGTAATAAAAAAATGATTTTATTTATTATTAAACATGATTATTTACACGACGATGTGAGGCACAGCGTTTGTGTACAATATTCTCATATTCAGGAGTGGCATATATGATACCAGACCGATATGCTTCCATAATTCTATTAGTACGAGCCCAGTACTTCCAAATAAGATGACTTGATACACTAGCCAATGCTTCTGGAACTATGCGCTGCAAAGATTCAAAATCGTACTCACATCTCTCACGAGCATAATGCTTTGCTGCACCCCAGAAATACTCAATGAAATTGATTTCGCAATGAAATGCTGGATAATAGATCACCTCGTGTCCTGCCTTTATAATTGCCTCCTCAATGTGATTTTTCTGTGCTTTAAAATCTGGCTGGGCCGCTAGTAATGCTCGTGCACAGCAACTTCCACCATCCAAACAGGGTGGATTCAGCTTTGATGACTTGCCAGTAGCTGATTTTATAGAGGATTGGGCTAGAAAGCGTCTATTCTCAGGCCAGAGCCCTCGTTCTAAAAGTACCTTTTGAAGACCCTTGGGTGTGCTATCTGGGAATTGTAATGACTGAAGATAGCCACCAGCTGGATGGTTAATATTAACGAGATAGGTATCGCGCATAAACCTTATATTCTTTCCTCCAGGCTCCAAGTTCATCTCAGAAACTCTCAGCCCATTATTGGCATATTTGCAATGATTTCGTGAATTATCAAATGCAAATAAGGCTTTGCAGCCTGGAAATTGTGCCTCAAAGGCGGGAATAGCCTTGTCGATTACTTGCTCCAGTAATCTGCATCAGCAAAAGTACACATTTGCCCCCTATACCTCATGAGGCATGTGAGGGATGGGGGGCAAAATTATCAAACTCCAGTTGATGTATGGGTCATCCATACCCTCATAAACCTCGGTTAAATCCT
>Ga0307517_10004552_pt1 | contig 21273 bp, 10 predicted proteins | sample 23_EM_MG_FD_194515 | JGI IMG/M metagenome (GOLD analysis project Ga0307517, IMG submission 194515) | Populus trichocarpa ectomycorrhiza microbial communities from riparian zone in the Pacific Northwest, United States - 23_EM | ecosystem: Host-associated > Plants > Roots > Unclassified | place...
GGGGAGAAAAGAAGACAAGCCTGGACACTCTTGGTTGAAGTCTGAAGCATGTCCATTCTTTTTGGCAACAGCCTCCTGTATTTAAGGCACTTTGGGGACACTAAGGATCCACTTTGCCCTAAAGTGATCATAACAGCTTGCTTCCCTAATCAAGTTGGTTAATGCCTTTGCTTGTTATGTATTCAAATCAAAGGTAATATGATTAAGTTATTTAGGACCAATCCAGCAAGCACAGGAACTACAAATTAACCATTGTTCCTCTTCTTCTTCTTTTTTCTTTTTTTTTCTTTCTGGGTCCCGGAAAAGGCCATATGCTCATGCAGCCGGCCTCCTAGCAGCCACAAAACTGGCGGAGGAGAGTTCCAAATAACCTCTTCCACCGGACTTTGAGCTCCCATCGATCTTAGCAAGGTAATAAGCACATCTATTACCTTGCCTGAGAGCATGAATAAGTCTGCAATCCAATCTACGAGCAAGAAGAGTTCTTATATCCATCCTCTAAGATCACTTGACAACAAGGTTGATAGAATTTGGCAGCTTCCAGGATGGCTCTCACCGTCTCTTGGGAATCTCTTTCTGCAGTAAATTATCAGTATGACTTGTTTAAGATCGCCTACTTCATATTAAAATCTTCTAAACCATTTTGATTGATACTTTTATATTTATTTCTCTTCTCATTTTAATATTAACAAAACACCGGAGGGTGTGGTTAAATATTGTAGCAACACCATAAAATATTATTTATTAAAATATTTTTAAAAATTTATTTTTAAGCATCTTAAATTTTTTTATTTTTTTTTAATTTCATCATTTGATTATTTTCAATTTCATCTTTTAATATTATATTATTTAAGAATTTAGTTTCATAATATTTTTTTCAATTTGCTTTACGTAAAGTTATCATGGTCTGAATTTAATTTTTTTTCTTGATTTCAACCTTTGATACCGAATTTGTTGATGGAGTTTCATGATTGTTCTTATATTTACTTTTATGAATTTATTCCGGTCTCATAACTCAGGTCAAGAGTTTAAAAGATTAGTCTGGGTTGATCGGTTTTTTTTTCAGGTCTTTTTTTTATTTTATCTTTCAATATTGGATTGATTGAAAATTGATCCTTATATATATATTTTTTATTTGCTTTCTATAAAGTTATCACAATATTATAACCGGGGTTGCGAATTTGATAGTTTAACTCGGGTTGACTCAGGTAGTTTTTTATCCTTTTATTAGTTTAATATTTTTTGTTTAAATTCATCATTTAACATTGGATTGATTATTGAGAATTGACTTTGATAATTTATTTTGATTTTTTTTTCTAGAGATAGAAATATCACAATCTTATAACTCGGATCACAGTTTTAACAAGTTAACTCGAGCCAATATAATATGTCGTCGTCTCAATATTTAATAAAAAAATTTCATTTAATATGTCATCATATCAATATTTAAAAAAGATATCTAATATGTATTTTATTTTAAATTCATAATTATATTTTTTTATTAAAAAATACCTTAGTAATGTTTGGATTTTTTTTCACATTAAAAAAAAATTTAATCCAACACCCAGCATATTGTTGATGAATAATCTTGTATTTACTATTGGGTGGATTGAGGATTCATTGTCAAAATTGAGCAACAAAATTCTCCATTTTCAGGCATTAAATCACTCCAAAAAAAACAAATTACAGAAACAATTTTTTCACCCTTGCAAATAACATTTCATCACATGAAAAACCATTTTCAAACTCAAAACAAACATACAAGAAATTTGGGTTCTAGCTTATTGATTCAAAATTGAAAATCTTAAAAATTGAAAATTTACGATGATGGCTTGGTTCAAAATTGGTATGCATAAACTTGTGGTCATAAAACTTTTTTTTTTTTTTTTGGAGATGTACCCGCTATTAATAATAGTCAAGATTTTGAAAATAGAGCTTTTCATTTCAAAACATATTAAAATAATATTTTTTTTATTTTTTAAAAATTAATTTTGACATCAGCACATCAAAATGATCTGAAAACATCAAAAATATATTAATTTAAAACAAAAAAAATAAAAAAAAATTTCAAAAATTTTTTAAAAGCACTTTCCAACCACGGTGTCAAACGTTGCCTAAAGTCGATAGGATCTTAATCAAAAGACCTAATAATTCATGTATTAAAATTAAAAAAAAAAAAACAAAAAATTACACAAGATGTCAATTAAGATTAAAACAATTGACAGTTCAAGAGGGAGGAACTTATAAGATTAAACTTTTAAGACCTGCATAGATAAGTATTTAGTTTTTCTGTGTCAAAACTATTCCAAAAATACTTAACAAGTCGAAGTAGATTTTGGGTTGGCTTTGTTTATGTTTTTGCGTTACAATCTATACTTAAATTATTTTTTTATTTAAAAATATATTAAAATAATTTTTCAAGTGTTTTTCTAATGATTTTATTGATGTAAAAAATAAAAATAAAAATATTTTAATATATTTTTTAATTAACAATATACTTTTAAAAAATATTATACATTATAATATCAAACATGCTTGAAGCATACTTACTCTTTCCATATTAATGTCATGTTACTATCAATATAATGTTCATCTATATTTTAGTTAGTTAGAACAAGTTGTTAAATTATTTCATATTAACATTGACTACTTCTTAGATTTCTCCCATAGTTTATCTTCTAACTTTAGTGAATAGCATTTTGGTCTCTCTTAACTAATAAAAGGGGTGTGTGACAGTGTGTAAAACTTGTTTTTTAAAGTATTTTTTATTTAAAAATATATTAAAATAATATTTTTTTTTATTTTTAAAAATTATTTTTGACATTAACATAAAAAAATAATCTGAAAACAAAAAAAAATTAATAAAATAAAAAAATTAATTTTTTAAAAACATTTTTAAAATAAAAAACAAATTCAAAGCTTTAAAGCCCACCATTGACAAATCCATAATCTTCTTCCTAGGTAAAGGCTTTGCTAATTTGCAGTTAGTTAAACTAAAGCCCAAAAGGAGAAAACAGAAAGCTAATTTGAAGTTCATTATCCCGCCGTGAATAAATTCTCCGGAATGGTAATAAAATCCGTGTGGGATAAAGGTGTTAAAGTCCAGTTTGTTTTTTATTTTAAAAATGTTTTTTTAAAGAATTAAATTTTTTATTTTAAATTAAATTTTTTAATATTTTCAAATTATTTTTATATATTAAATTAAAAATAATTTAAAAAAAATAAAAATATATATTATTTTAATACATTTTTAAACAATATTTATTATACCTCCAATCACTCCAAAACCAGCAATCATTCAAAATAAAGGTAATTATTTTGGTTCGGTTTAGTTTTTATATAAAAAAAGTAATCAAACTAAATTGTTTTTATAAAAAAAACTGAAACCAGTTCAAACCGACCGGTTCGGTTCGGTGTTTTTAGAACAAAAACCGGTTCAAACCGGTTTAGCTCGGTTTTTCTGGTTTGGCTTGGTTTTTTCAGTTTTGGCTTGGTTTTTTTGGTTTGGTTTGGTTTTTTCGATTTCAGGCTTATAAAACCGAAACCGAACTAAACCGGTTAGCTTTTTCAAAATTCTAATCAGTTTTTTTTTACGATTTAGTTTTTACAATTACTTTTTTTTAATTTTATCGTTTTAATCAGTTCTTAAGTTTTTTTTCTGTACCCTAATTCAAAGCTTGTATAACTGCACAATAAAAATTTAAATACAGTAGTCAAAATACATCAATAATAAGTTAAAAGCTTATTAATACGATGGACCCAGACTCTTTCTATAGTATAGGTCTTCTTTTTCCAGGAGTTGATTGACATGAGAGTTACAGCTTCACCCCTCCAATAGGATGGATAGCTTATCTTGTTTGGATTCCATATAAATTGAAATCTTTGAAAAAACAATTAGGATTACAGTGATTGATTCACTATGTATTCAGACATTGGATAATGTAAATAGGATCCTTTTTTCCTTTTCTTATTAAGTAACAAAAACTAAATAAATAAATAAATAAAACTATCCTTTTTTAAATCTTACTCATTGAGGTTTTAACGATCATTATTAATCTCAAAAAAATTGAGACAATCTATAATTGGATCGAATTTCACTAGTAGGAAATTGTGTGAGTCTAGTGGGATCCTCCTCTCTTGTGATGTGGAAAAAAATTTATTGCAAATTTATAATAAATTAGTTTGAGTATTATAATTATTAATATAATAGCCACTAAAAATTTATATGATTATTAATTTTAAAATCTATAAAATTATATAAAATTAGTTAAAGTATGTACAAACTGATTCGAATATCCACGTTAATAAAAAAACATTTCACAACATTAAATTTTACCTAAAAAAATAAAAATAAACCCTATATTGGCTTTATATATTAAAAAATGTAATAATCACGCGCTTATGTTTAGTGCGTGAGATTCCTTTTTTCTTCTCTTTAAACTTTAAACGACATGTCCTCTTTTGTCCCCACAGTTCCACTACAAGAAGAGAAAGTCTCAACAGTGTGCTCATGGCCACAGATGCCTTGTAAGTACGTCATTGCAGGACCACGGGCGTTATATAAACAGAACAAACCCCCCGCACAGATTGACACGTTAGCAAATCAGAGTACACATCAGCTTTTTCCAAGAATCTTTTTATTTTATTTTATATTGTTTTAATAGTCTGGTGTTAAAAATAAATTAGTGATGGAATCCTAATTGTTTTTGATGGAGTCCCTTTTGCCTTCTGCATCCTCAAATTTTATCATTTAATATTTTTATTGTTTTGAAAATTAATTTTTATAATTAATTTTAATTTATTTTTTATAAAATTATGACAATCTCAAAGAAACACCTCAAAATTTAATTGATATTTAATTTTACAAACATCTATTTTTATTATTATATCATTAAGTAAAAAATAGTTAAAAAATAAAGTTGTTATGCTAGATGGAGTTCATGATCTGGATTGCAGATTTGATGGGTTAATCCGTGAAGCCCGGAGCGATCCAATATATCGTTGTCTCAATAAAAAAAATATCATTTTAGCTTTATTTTAAAACCAAACTATATTTTTTACCTGTCATCCAAGTTGTATTTAGATCCACCAAGTTGATTAGATTACATCAGAATAACTTCCACGCATGTTAACTTTAAATCAAAGTTAGGTAAGGAGTTGAATCGAGAGGTTTTTAAGGTTGACCTGCTTGATCAAACCCCTTTTTTTCCTTAAAAAATTCATCTTTTATTTTTCCTTTTTAAATTGAATTCTTTTTATTTTTTTTTAATTTTATTCTTCAATATTTGGTTGATTTTGAATTGATATTCATAATTTATTTTGATTTTTTTCTATAAGTTTATTGCAGTCTCAAACAAACATCCCGATATTTAATTGATGCTCAATTTTATAAGTGTTTATTTTTATTATCAATCATTAAGTAAAAGTGGTTTAAGAAAACAAAGTTATTAAATCCAACAAAGTCCATGGTCTAGGTCGCTGGTTGGCGGGTTAAGTTGCGAAACTCAGGCCGGTCAAATATGTTGTTGTCTCAATATCAAAAAAATATCTTCTTGAATTTATTTTGTAAAGCCAAACAATATATATATTTTTTTTACCGATCATATAGGTTGCTTTTAAATCCACAAAGTTGAATAAGTCATATTAAAACAACTCACACACGAGTTAATTTTAAATTCAAGCTAGACAAGTAATCGGACTAAGAAATTTTAAAAGTATTTAAGATTGAGTTTCAACCTGTTTTCTATTAAAATTTGAAATAATTTTAATTTTACTTTAAATTAATTTTTTAGTATTTTTGGATGATTTTGATGTGTTAATGTCAAAAATAAATTTTAAAAAATAAAAAATATTTTATTTTAATATATTTTCAAATAAAAAATACTTTAAAAAATAATTAATATTAAATACTCAAACATTTATATCCTACCTATAAATTTATAATAACCTTTTTTTTCCATAAATATTTTGTTATCCTAGTGTGGGCAGTAAAGTCGTACTATCCAAGGTTGTCAAAAACGTATTTTTGTCACGGTACGGAAAATACAAAATAAACTCGGATCGTAAAATCGTAAGGAATTTTTTTTCATACATAGTTCAAGCACCTTAAAATAAATGGTTCAAATAAAAATTCATACATAATTTAAGTAACTTTTCATTAACTAACAATTAACAAACTTAAAACAAACAATCTACTAGTGTGTCATGTAAACTAAAACTAGCTTCATTGCCTTCATCTTGCTCATTATTCCTCAGACATTCATCAATATCATTATCATCAAAAGGATTATTAGTATCACTACTAGTACCAACACCAATATTATGAACATTAGTGTTACTACTAGTACCAACACCAATATTATCAATGTTATTTAACTCAAAACTCCTTGAATTCTCTAAATTGTCATCAATTTGAATCTCCAAATCATCTTCAATACCATGACTCTCCATTTCAGCATCATTAGGAATTTCTTCTTTATCACTTTCATCTTCTTTACTATTTTTTCTTCTTGTTGCACTATCAATAGCACCAAGCAAATCAAAGTTTGAATGTTTTTCTTCCTCGATTATCCAATCATCATCAGATGAAAGATCATCTACTACACCAAAATCATCAGCTTGCTTTTTGACTTGGTTATCATTCAATTTCAGATTGCACATTACAAATACCAAGTCATTCATTTTTTTCTGGTGCAAACGATTTTTTCGTTTTGTATAAACCTAAATAAACAATTCAAATTTATAAGATTTTATCAAATATTTCAACATTTAAAATAAAAAAATAAAAAAACTCACCATTTCAAATGCACTCCAGTTACGCTCACATCCAGATGAAGTACAAGTCAAGCTTAGAACTTGGATTGCAAACCTTTATAATTCTGGACATTCATCCCCGTAAGAATCTCACCATTGAGCTGGAGCTTTTTTTTATCTCTTGCTGTCTTGGCAGCCTCAATGCCAAACAACCCTTTTGCATCCTTGAATGATTCAAGTTGTAAGTCAATTTTGCACCTTTTAATTGCATTAGGCACCATCCTTTCTAAGCATTGATATAATTCAATTTTAATGTTGGCATTAACCTTAAAATTAGATTATAATGATAATAGGGATTCAAATAATAAGCTGCTGCATATAAAGGTCTGTGGAGTTGAAGTTCCCATCTTGCATCAACAATATTCCATATAGGTATATAACTATATAAAAAAAAACAATAAAAATATCATTACAATTTAGGAATATCTCAATTGGAAGTTTTCTAAAGACATTCATATTAATAGATGACAACATTTGAAATAAACAATTAGCAAGATATATACCTTTTTTTTCACATAACCAAAATTCACTTATATCTTCTCTTTTGCTTCATCCATTGCTTTATAAATAAAACCCATAGCTGATTTCTCATCTGAATCAACTAATTGAAGAACTTTAATTAGAGGATATGTTGCCTTAATATATATATATATATATAGTGACATCATGCCAAAACCTGTTGTCCAAAACACAAATTTGAATTCGTTTCCCTTCTTCTATTCTTGCAAACCTACATGAACTCCACTGTTTGGAAGTAAACATAGTTATCAGCTGTATTTTATGATCATTCAAACATCCTAGAGTCAAATATGATGTAGCAAACCGAGTGACAGCAGGCCTAATCAAATCCCTTCCTTTCGTAAAGTGCCTTAGCATGAAAATAAGAATAATTCTTGAATAAATATATGAGGTGATTCTCCTCTCATTAGCAATAGTTACTTGATGAACCTTTAACTTCTTCTTAAAATCTTCCAATATCAAGTCAATACAATGGGCAACACATGGTGTCCAAAACAAACCTTTTCTTTTTTCCATCAATAATTGTTCTGCTGCCTTATAATTTGCAGCATTATCGGTGACTATTTGGACAATATTTTCCTTCACAATCCTCTCCACAATGGCATCTAACATCTCAAATACCTTATTAGCAGTCTTGGACATATTAGAAGTATACACCGATGACAAAAATATTATCCCTTTAGGACTATTAACCAAAAAGTTACAAATACAACGTCTTTTTTTATCTGTCCATCTATCAGACATTATTGAACAACCTGTTTTTTTTCCATTCTAGCTTGTACTCCTCAAGCAATTTCATTGTTTGATTCACTTCTTGCTTCAAATACTTCTCTCTAATATCATGGTAGGATGGAGGCTTGAAACCTAACCCATGCTTTGCAACCAATTCAAGTGCCTTAAGAAACTCAGGGTTTTTTACACAATTAAATGGAATTGTACTAGTGTAGAAAAACCTTGTAATTTTTCGACATGCTTCTTCTCTAATATCCATTTTTAGTAATTGATTTAGGCTTGTTTGTGTACTTCCACTCCCATTAGCTGCTCTATTTCCTTTTTTCCTTGGAGCTAATTTCTTTTATTTCATCATCATCATCATCATCATCATCATTTCCACTATATTGATGAACCTTTCTTTTCTTTTCAGTTGCTTCTAAATTTTTCACCAAAACACCCAAAATAATCTGCTTAACATTTTCTGATACTTGCTGACATGGTTCAACATCCTTACGTGTGCAAGCTAAATACTGTTTGAAACGAAAAATACCTCCACTGATAATTTTTTACAATACTTGCACTGAACTTTTCTAGAATTCTTATCAATATCTATACCATGTTGCTATCCCACATCAAGCCTATTACCAGAAGAATTTTTTCTAGATGCCATAAGTTCAACAATTCAAGAATAAACTCAAATCAGCCCTGTAATCAATCCAAACATTTTATGATTGTAATTAATTTTTTGTTAAAAAAGAAGTACCATAATACATGACTAGTAATATAAATCAATAGTGCCAATAAAATTAGCCAAGATTGTTCTCTGTGATTCATGCAGCCAGTATTATCCAAAACCTTATCAGCAGCTCGAAGACAATTATAAAAATTGTAGTGACAATTTAGAAGACTACAATCATGACCAGTAATATAAATCCTCTAAGCAGAGTGCGTCTAGACTGTAATCATGTTGCACCACCGAAATCTGGGCAAGAAAAAGAAGATATCCTCTGTAGTCAACAAGCTCAACTATAAACAAATATAATTTAAGCAGTAAACTATCCACAAAACCAATTAGCCAAAAACTGCAAATCCAGTTCCATCAATCATAGCTTATTCATAGAGCAGAACCATATTGATGAAGAGAAAGGGTGTAAAGTTCCCAACCCACATATCAGCCCATAACAGAAAATAATAATAATAAAAAACCCATAAATCCTCTAAATTTCTTCCCGATTTGAATAATTTCATACATTTTTTCTTATGACAATCTACTTCTGGTCTATCAAAATCTAAACTTTCATCACCTCAAAATCATTAGCAAACCAAACCGATATTAAGCACAATAATTTATCAAGAAATTAATTAAATTTAGTTCAACTAATCAGCATATAACAATAAAAAGGTCACATCTTTTTCTAAAACTTTCTCAACAACCAAACAAAATGACATTATAAATGGAACAACTTACAGTGTAGAGTGTAAACTGTAGAGGAAGTTGTTGATGATGGAAAAAAAGAAGACCGCTGTTGATGAAGGCTGAAGAATAAGTCGTTGTTGAAGATTGAAGAGGAGAGCGTTGTTGATAAAGAGTGAACAGTCTAAAGACTGAAGAGCGTTGCCGCTGTTGATGAAGAGGAAGCTGTGAGCCGTTGATGATGGGGAAGAGGAAGCTGCGAGGCGTGAGTCGGTGTTTGGCAGGCGTGAGTTGTTACCAAGAGAGCGCTGCCACTATTGATGAAGAGGAAGAGGAAGCTGTGAGGCGTGAGGCCGTGAGCTGTTAATAGAGAAAGAGATTAGATTTAGGGATTTATATTTTGTTTGTTCTGTGTGTGTGTGTGTATCAGTAGCTGAAATAAAGATGAAAGAATGCGCAATAACCAATGGCCCAATAACCGCTGGACGGCTGGAGCCTGGAGACAAGGGTTACGACATTCTATGTTTTCTGATGAAATTGTTAAAATGATCTTGAAATCGTGTTTTTATATGACTTCACCCGATTTTAATGATTTCACCTGATTTCAATCTAATTTTATCTATTTTTGAGTTTTTTTAAATGATTTCGTACGTTAGATATATATTAACTTATAAAATCAAATGTTAAATAGTGATTTTAACAACTTTGAACTATTCATGTACTATACTGTGCTTTCATGTACAAAATAAAGCCACCGTCCCTCCCGTCCTTCCCTTCTTAATAATAAGTCGCCGTCAGGCGACAATTCCAACTGAACCATCCCTCTCTCTCTCTCTCTCTCTCTAACACAACTGAAATCTATAACTCCAAACATTTCCATAAAATCGAAGATTCCTTCCTCCAACTTTATCACCACACTCCCTACACCCTACGCGCCACTCTCCCTCATCTCACGCGCCCCACCACTTTGATAATTTCTAAGATCTGAAGAAGGCTTTTTTTTTTTTTTGAATTCAAAGCATCTAATGATAGGGAAGATAATAACAACATGGGTGGAGTCACTTCAACAATTGCCGCGAAGTTCGCTTTCTTTCCACCAAACCCGCCTTCTTACACGGTGGTAACTGATGAGTCTCTCTCCGCCGTGTCTGGTGGTTTTACTACTAGACTGTGTATACCGGAGGTGCCGAGGAAGGATGAGGTGGATTTTTTGAAGTTGAGGACTCGGCGTGGAAATGAAATCGTGGCTGTTCATATAAAGCATCCTAGAGCTTCAGCTACTTTGTTATATTCTCATGGAAATGCAGCTGATTTGGGTCAAATGTTTGAGCTTTTTGTTGAATTGAGTAATCGCCTTCGCATTAATCTTATGGGGTTAGATCCTTTCCTTTTGAAGTATTACTTTTCTTTTTTTAATGTTATTATTATTTTGTTTGGTTTAGTTCTTTTAGTTGTATTAATTGACAGTATTGAACTTTATGAGTGTTGGTTTGGTGGGTTGATGCAGTTTTGGTGGTATCTTTCTTGGATTTATTCCTTTAGTATAATTAATTCATCAAGCATATGGAAGAGGCTTTCCATGTGTAGGTTTAGTGTTGATGGAGAAAAGACTTGGTCTTTAATGTCTGTGGTTGAGTTTGATGGGAGACTCTTTAGTAGTGAACTTTGTAGTTTGTTTGCATGGGGAGGAAGTAATGTATGCCTCTGGTGAGGGGAACTTCTGTACAACTGGTTTTGAAAGTGAACTCTAATGGTGGAAAGAGAGGTTTAGTTGTGTTTTTCCCCCCTACAAGTCTGCAATTACCATTTTGAATATTATCCATTTATTAGGACTTGAGAGAGTCTGTTGAAGATTACATATGAATTTTAGTGTGGATGGAAGTTTACTAAGTTAAGGTTGGGGCAATTGCAAATCCTGATGTGAATTGGATTAGTCTTTCATTTAGATACACCTTTTTCTGTCTCTCTGGAATCTATTGATACAAAATTACTGCTCTTCCTAGCATATCTGAAACAGAATGACTTTCATGGCAATAAGAATGGTCTTTAAAGGTAGATTTTGGGTTTTAACTTGGCATAGTTTAATCTCAGAAGTACCATTGGAATGGTTTTTACCTTTTAGGATAGGCCTTATGGAAGCAATGCAGAAGATATGGTATTTACTTTCCAGCACTACCTCATATCATGTGTACTTGTTCCCGTTGTAATATAATGGAGAAATATAGGCATATAAGAACCTAATAGTTGTCTTAAAAAACCAGAAAGAATGCAAAAAAAGAAAAAAAAATGATTAATATTCATATTCTTGAGAAATTGTGTTGCTTTTCTACTTGGTGTTTTTTTTTATTATTATTACTGTAGTTTGCTTCAGGGTTGATTTCTAATCTTGTATTACTGTTTCATTTTCCCAGATACGATTACTCAGGCTATGGGCAATCAAGCGGAAAGGTTTAACCAGCTTTCCCTATTCCTTGTTTCTAATGATCGGAAGAAATTTTTATGCCTGCTCTTAACTTCAGCAATTTTACATGCCCTTTGACATCTATTTCTGATGCATGCTTAGATATCCTCGTTGTTAAGTTTGCTTTGTTGGTATAATCATATCCTTGTTTCAGAGCATAGATATTCAAATTCAGAAAATGAAACATAAGTTCTCCTTATGCATTTTGATTTGCATATTTTTCATGCTGCTTCCATAAAGCAAGAAGTTTATGGCAGTATAGATGTGTATCAAATGCAACCATCGTATAACTTAAGTTTCTCAAACATTTAGCATTGTTTGTTTGTAATATATGGCATTGCTCTCAACATTTGTCACCTTTCATTTGAAACAGCCAACTGAATGTAATACATATGCGGACATAGACGCGGCATATAAATGCCTAAAGGAGCAGTATGGGGTTAAAGATGATCAACTAATATTGTATGGTCAGTCTGTTGGTAGCGGTCCCACAGTTGATCTTTCTTCACGTTTACCAAATTTGAGAGGTGTGGTTCTGCATAGCCCAATATTGTCTGGGATGAGGGTATTGTACCCAGTCAAAAGGACTTACTGGTTCGACATTTACAAGGTAATTTTTGGGGTGTTGATCCCATTAAACATCTGTTTGATTCTCTGTGCGAGCACTTATGTTACTTTCTCCTTTCAGAACATTGACAAAATTGGTATGGTGACCTGTCCTGTTCTCGTAATTCATGTAAGTATTATTTCCCCTCTTCAATTTTTTCTCTTTTTTTGAGTTGTTTATAATCTCTCTTTGGGACATAATTTTATGCGTTGCATGAGTTGGCAACTAGTGTGAAGAAGCAGGTCTTTTGGTTTTGATGTTGTTCTTGTGCTAGAGTACAAAATTTTAGACGATCATTGAAAAAAATTAGTAGCTGCAAAACCTTCAAAGATATGAATAAAGGAAATTTTTTAGTTTCACGGGTTTAACAAAAGCTTTCAACAGGATTCAACTCTGGTTGCAGTCATAACTCATAAACCAAAATTCTAGCATTCCAGAAAAAAATTTAAGGAAAATATTTTCTTAATAGCCATCATGAGCCTGTATTCAGTGTCAACATAAATCAATTTGGTCCTTAACAAATGAGCATTTCATGTGGCATTATTGTCTGATGTAATTAATAAAAAAGGCAAAGACAAAGTAAAATAACAGAACGAGGATCTCTTTAAACCTCAATTTTCAATTCATCATGTGCTAAGGGTGTAAAGGTGGCCCAATTAGCATCTATAGATATGTAGTTTGCAATAAACTACTTTGGCTTTTGGGTAAATCATGTCCTTGCTTAAACTAGATAGTGTTGTATAGACAAGTCCAACATAGATTTTATTGTTGCTTCTATCAGTCAGAAGAACAGAACAAAAGGTTGATATTTGCTGACCCTCCATTCAATAGCTTAAATTTTCTTTTTAACGTTCATTTTGCCGTTATTTGTATGTACATTCCATTGTTCTGACATAGTTTGTAGTCAGAGAGATTTATGTCTCATCACCCCAAAATTATGTTTATGGAAGTTAGAGATAAAATCATTATGCCAACATGTTTTTATGGATATAAGAGATTTTTATTTATTTATTTTCAAATTCAGGGGACATCAGATGAAGTTGTTGATTGCTCTCATGGGAAACAACTTTGGGAGCTTTGCAAAGAGAAATACGAACCATTGTGGATCAATGGAGGTGGGCATTGCAATCTTGAGCTATATCCAGAATTTATCAAACATCTGAAGAAGTTTGTTTTGACCATAGGCAAATTAAAAACAGCTACAAATGGTTCTAAGAAAACACAAGAGTCTGAAAATCAGAACAAACAATCTGAGAGTGGAAGCTCAGACACTTTTGAATTGGGTGACCTTCCTGTAATCTCTAGAAATAGTTTAGATAGCAGGCTTGAGAAGTCAAAGAAGCCAAATAAACCTGAAAAGTCTCGGATGAGCACTGATCGTGTTGATAGATTTAGAAGAAAAGGATTGGTCTGGTGATAATTTATACCAAGAGCTTCTTAAATAAAATGCATGCATTAGTTGACTCGAGAAGGTAATTTATTTTTCACTTCAGCTTTTGTAATGTGCATTGAGTCTAGTACAAATTATTAGATTGAGTGTAATTTTCCACATAAATATTACATCTGTATGTATGCTTAGAGCATGAGTCAAATTAAGCGAAATCTTGTATTTCAACTCTGCTGTGGAATCAGCTGCTGTTCATTTGAAGATGAAAATGATGTGTTCCCAATGATCATGTGTTGCAATTTTTCCATCTGAACCCAGTTTTTCGTACTCTGTAGATTTGAGGAAACTGGTATATGCCAATGGTAACTCGAGTAAAAAATGCTCGTCTGGTGCTGACCATTTTCTTTCTTGTTTATGATTAACTTTGGTTGGGAAATGGAAAGCTTCTAACTTTCTGGCCTGGCAGTCGATAATGCAATTAGAGTAACTTTGAGGGTATATCCCATCTGCTGCTAAAGCGCACACCTCTGCGAGTTGACGAAAGAAGTGATAAATCTTTATATTTTCTTCCCGCTATCAGCATGAATCTTCTTCTGTACTCAGTCATACTACATGTTCAGTCATCACTTTACTTTTCAACAGTACTATTAACGAGTGGGATTTGAGAACGGTATTGTACTGAAAAAAAATCATGCCCAATTTGCTCCAACACCTGCAGATTGTCACTGTAGCCTCTTTCCATCTCTGAAAATGCAACACCATCTCTTTCCTACCATGTCTTGGCTCATCATATTTCTGATAATAATCTTCGTCAATGCTCCATCATCTGCCTTTGCCAATGATGATGAGCGATATCTGAGCTGCACGACTCATTTGATTGTGGAAATATTAAAGGTATCAACTATCCTTTCTGGGGATCCATCATGTATGATTACTGTGGCTATCCAGGGTTCTAGCTTGATTACCGTAGACAAGATCCGTCTTATTGTTATACATTGAAATTCACCAGAGAGTTATGAAGTTTGGGCCATGAAAAACATGACAAACATGATTGCAGACCATATTTAATAAAATCCAGATTTACATAGGTGACAGGTCACCTCAAACACGTAATAATATACAAAGTTAATGGATTTGAGCAGTTTTGGTCAGACGGTAGTAACATGGGCATAAGAAGCCCACATAATATAATGTTCTAAAAATAAAGATGAAATGGAGAAAGTGAAAAGTTAACAAGCGATTATTCATGTTTTTCCTATTTAAAGCAAGGCACAAGGAAAAAAAACAAGATAACAAGGATAATTCAACAATATTTTCTTTGCAATTCAATTAAGTTCACAAGATCTACAAAATCTGTTTATCAAGTAGATTGATAATTAGTATGCTTGTAACCAAGGGCGGAGCTATGATTATTTGTTAGAGAAAGCCAAAATTAATATAATAAGATATAATATTTATTTTAATTTATTATACATGAGTTGTAAAACAAAATCTGCATGATTTAGTTTTATTCAAATAACTTACTACAAACATATAATGACATTTGTATAAGGTAAAAGGTTTGGAGCAATACTAATCTTCATCCTCCATCCAATTATCATATCAATTGTGAATTTTTCAGTAATCTCTTTTTCTATATAGACAATCAAATAATTTGCAAAAAAATCATACTCTATCCGATTGCGAAGTCTTATTTAAACAATCTTTATCGTTGAAAAAGCTCGTTCAGCAGTTGCTGTCGAAACAGGAAGTGTAAAAAAAGCACATCGTTCCCCATCATTAACTTTCTTCCAACAATTAAATCTTTTAACAGTAAACGTGTCTGCTCCTGGCTTTCCAGATGGTTTACTTGGAAATAAATAGCAAGGAAAACAAAATGCAGTATTTTTCTCCGAATATTCAAGCCACGGATAACTTTTGAACCAATAAGATTGAAATCGATGAGGATGCTTTTTACCAGTCAGTGGATATTAATTCAGACATCAAAGGTTGATATGACCCCAGATTTATGTATGTCCTTCGAATTTCATCTTGTTGATTCACCGGGTATTTCCAAATTTGAGGACGATTGCTTGGATCTCTAATTAAATGAGCAATGTCGATTCTGGTAAGAGGATGCTCACTAATCAACACAAGTTCTTTGTAATCTGAAGCACATTGTAATCTGAAGCACATTGGGGCTGCTCAACCATAACTTCAACATTACACATTGGAGTTGGTTTACTAGGCTGTGAGTCATCAATATTTTTTCTTTTTTTTTTTAAAAAAAAAGGAATCAATTCTTCTTATTTTGTTTATGGTTCAATCTAAAATTTTTGGTGGCTCTGCTAAAAATAAAACATAACAAAAAATCCAAGCATAATAAAAAAAAACCAATAAAATATATCTAATTAATTAGAAAAAAAATCACTATAACAAGAATTCAAAAAATAATTGGTAGAATTAGCATATCTGAGAAAAAAAAGAGCGAAAATGGTATAATTATATAAAAAAAACATCATTAAATTATTAACAAACTTCTCAAAACAAAACAAAAATAGACTTTAATTTTAAATTACCTTGTTTTGTTTGATGAAAAATAAATTAATTGGTGGCGCTGCTTCAATTTTTTTATAGAAATTATTTTTCTGTATGATTGGTTGCAGGATTTATATTAGGATAAATTAATAGCTTTATAACTCTGTTTTTTTATTTCATAAAGTAATGTATTTATAATTTTCTTTTCTTTTCACGTAGGGTGACGAGTAAATTGAAAATCAAAAGTAAAGTCACTGTAATAAGTTCCACCTTGACCTCTGGGCAATGAAAAAAATTAAAATGTTTTGAGGGGGGAACCGGCCCCTGCTTGTAACCAATAAGTTGCAACCAGTAGGCTGATAACCAATAGATTTGTAATGATATGCTTGTAACCACTAGGCAATAGTTTCCATAGCAAGAAAATCCAAAAATATCAATCTATGTTCTCCTATCAAGGATTTCCACTGCGCAATTATAATAAGATCAAGAATAACACAAATTTATGAGTAATGAAGAGAAAGATATAATATTTGAACATAAGGTGGAAGAAGCTAATAAAATACTTGAAGAGAGATATATGATTTGTTTTTAAAAAAATGAGGAAAAACATAAGCTAAAAATAAAAATAATTAAGGATATTATAATGCGGTTATGACAATGAATAAGAGATTAACTCATGTCATTTTAGAGTCAATTGTCAAGACAAAGACAATGTTGAGAGAAGTTTACAACATGAGGTAGGAAAGTTGCAAAAACTTAAGTAGAGAATCCTATAAAGAGATAACCAAAGCTATAGAAGATGTCAATTCAAAATTGAATGCCAGAATAAAGAAGGGAAATGATGAAGTAATTTATGAGTTTAATCATACCATTATAGAAATAATTAATAGGATTTCCAAATAAGTAATTTCTGAGTTAAATATGTATTGAATAATTCTTTTCAGATAATCATAAATCATGCTTTAAATTAGCCGATACATTGTCTCATTTTAAAAACAACAACTCATGTTTTTAATGAAACATGTTAATTTATTTCCATACTCCTAACTTATGGTTTATATCAATTTTGCATTCATTAATCTATTCCAATAATCATATCTAGTGCTTCAATCCGGTTAGGGATTCATTAATCTCATACCATACCTATAACTTATGTTTTAATTTGATTAGAGATCCATTGCTCCAATATCCAATTTCCTTTACCCATACTTTAATTCAACTTCTAGATTCATCAATCCGTTTATGTCTTAGAATAACCACATTCATTTATCCAATTCAATACCTCACCTTTATCTTAATCATGGATTTTACTTTATAATAACCATATTGATTTACCCGATTCAATAATTATCATAGCCCATTATTTTACATGTATCACTTGGACCCCCCGAGTCATTTTGGAACTCAAAATTCATACCTTACATCTACTGTATTCACCCATTTATTTCAATATTCATAATGCATGCTTTACATCAACTATAACTTCATTGATTTATTCTCATAATCTTAGAGCTTGTGGTTTACGTCAACCATGATTGTTTATTCATTTTAATGGTCATCATTTCATGCCTTAAGTTGTTGTATATTCATAGATTTATTTGAATAATCACTGCTTGGAATTTACATGGACTGTATTCAGTGACCCATTTCATTGTTTGAGACCTATATGTTTCCTGCACTAGACAATCATTAATTTATCTCAACACTTATAACATGCACTGTTCATCAACCATGTACTCATCAATTCAATACGATAGTTTTGGTTTATGTTTTATATCATCCATATTCATCAATTCTTCTCATTACTTGCAGCTCGTGCCTTTGAACACTTTCTAGCCATTGCCATCACGACATACATAAGTTTAAATTAAAAGTCACTGTCATAAGGCATATTTCTAATCATGGCTTTTCATTCCCCATTCCTTTCCAATAATAAAAAAGTTCTAAATAAAATAGAAAAATATAGCAAATCTCGAACAATAGCTTCTCTGAGAATTATCAAAATATCTTCTCGATTTTTTATTGCTATAAAATTTTAATCTTATATAAACAAGCCTATGGAATCTTCTATCAATTTTTCAGTACAATTCAATGATCAAATTGAAAATTATATCCATTAACATATTAAGTTGCATGTTCAGAAAAAATCTCTGCATCATTTTGAAAGGACTCCTTCCATAATGAAAGCATTTTGAGCCATTAGGATTCTAGCCTATGAAACTTTGCATGGAATAGGAGAACTATAGTTGGAAAATGAAAGGATTATAGTTTTGATATTTTAGATCATCTTGTAATAAAACTAGATAACCTTTAGGATTGAGGTTGTATTCCAAAATCCAAACTGCTCCAGGATCAATACCAAGACAAAATTAACGGAGCAAGGTTACATGCTCTAGGCTCTAGGTTGTTTTTCTTTTTAGACCAAGTTACATATTTGGTAAGCATTTTAGTATCTTTTAGTTCTATATATGAGTGGACTTTTAGTATCTTATTGCAAAGTGTGTCATGGCTCGTGCGCGCGGCGTTGAAAAAGACAACATTTGCCTTCTGAGAGTGTGGTGAAAAGAGGGTTTGGGGATAATCATAAGATTATGATTATAAGGTTCAGGAGTCGCCACCTAGTACTATGATTATCAGAAAACCTTTGGTCAGCGAGAGTCCGAGTAAGGGACTGGTTGTGCAAGGGGAAGATGCATCACCCCTAGTACACCCTATCTAAGGTAAGCTGTATTGTTGTTTGATTGTTATTCTAAGTCGCATTTGTGTCTATTGGTCTTAGCTAAGGTTCAAGGTAGATCTCCCTTAATTCATAAGAAAGTTTCTACCTTATCGGGTTAAATCCTAACCATTCTAAGATTTAAATTTTAGTATCACATTTATTTCTTTGTATCTTTAATACATGAAAGTATACTCTACTATGTAATTTTACATCCTAAAATATTAAAGTCTACAGCTAAACCCTAACACTTTAAATATAAAGTGAACAAAATGATTGGTGAAGGGTTTTTGATATTTTGGCCAAACCCTAACGAATAATTATAAACTGGTTATGATATCTATTTTTCATTTTTAAATTATGATAAAAACAACTCTGTTTTTAAAAAGTATGCATGAAAAACTTTTAGGATTTGGACGTATGCACGAAAACAATTTTTTTTTTTGTTTTTTGCAATGAAATTTTATTTTTAAATTTTTTGATTTATTTCTTATTTTTTTGAAGTTTCGGAGGAAACCAAATATTTTTAATACCAGATCTGTATCTTACAGTGTAAATATACAACCCAATATCATCCAAAATTGTTGGAAAAACATGCGAGAGACCACAAATATTTTTAAAATACCATTTGAAAAATTTGAAGTTTTTTTATATATTATTTTATTATTTTATATATAGGGTTGGACCCGGCCCAGCCATCCGGACTAGGCTAGGACAGGTCTAGCCCGACTTAGTTGGGTTGGGCTGACTGTCAGCCCAACATCCTTCCCTCTTCTTTTGTTTTTTTGGGTTGTGCTGGACCCGACCAAGCTGTATTGGCTGGGTTAAGATGGGTCCAACCCAGCTTATAAGTTAATTAATTTGTCTCCTGTATGCAAAATGAATTTTCGTTCTGCATGCATGGCTGATGCTAGTAGGGAAAAGAAGAAGGAAAAGAAGAGAGAAGGGGATTACCTTGCGTGGAAGGAGAGGTCAGTTGGTCCTGCTATCGACTGATGGTAGAGCTATATGTGGGTAGAGACGCCAACGACTGGTGGTAGAGCTGGTTACTGGAAGAAAGTCTGTGGTGGAGAGGAAGGAGTTTGCAGTGGCCACTCTTGATGTTAGGGTGGATGGCTGGTGGTCGTGTCGGCGACTCTAGGTAGTGTTGAGATTGTAGTGGCTAAGGACACAACAAAGGAGGAGGCAAAGTGGCTGAGATCACGACAAAGAGAATAAAATTGCAGAAAAAATTGGGCAAGAGATGATTTTTTGCCAACTTGTCATATTGATTTCTTGGTGCTCATTGATTGGAATCCACCCTTATTTATAGGGGGTGGAAGAGGAACATTTTGTCTCTTTTAGGGACAAATCTTGGCATTTGATTCGAACCGGAATGATCCCAACCATTGGCTCAAAGTGACCATCATGAACTGTCAAATTTGATAGTTAAAGGCTGCCTGAGTTGGCCTTTTTGGGCCGGCACCATGGTTGTTGTGGTGTCAATCGGCCAGAAAGGACCATATCGAGGTGCAGTCAAATGTCAGACCATCATTTCGTGCAAGTTTTGTCAAATTTGATGGAGAGATTAAGCATTAAATGCCCCTAAAAAGTAGCCCCCCTCAATAGACTTTTTAGGCAAAAATGATGAAGAAGATTAACTTCACCAAGACAATGTCGTTATGGTAGAGTTCAATTTTATCCCTCGATTTATGATTTCTCTCAATTACACCTCTGATTGACTTCAAACTTTTAATTTTAGGCAATTTTACCTGCCGAACTTCAATATCAACCTCGAATACTAGATCCTTTTTCACATTAGTCATTGGTCTTATATTTCTTTAATTTAGCCCCTAATTGACCATTAAACTTTCAAATCTCTTCAATTTCACCCCTGATTTCATTTAATTTTATCCCTAGAGTTCGGTGCCTTTTCAAAATGGTCATTGACTGCAAAATTCTTCAATTTAGCCCTTAATTGATCCCAAAACTTTGATTTTCTTGCGATTTTACCCCTGATTTGAACCAATTGACTTTGTAAAAATTACATTTGGTCCTCTAAAATTCTCTATTAAGCTCAAATTGTGTTTCCAAACTTATTTTTTCATCATTTAAGTCCCTAACAAAATTAATTTAACTCATTTAA
>Ga0307517_10004553_pt1 | contig 21271 bp, 23 predicted proteins | sample 23_EM_MG_FD_194515 | JGI IMG/M metagenome (GOLD analysis project Ga0307517, IMG submission 194515) | Populus trichocarpa ectomycorrhiza microbial communities from riparian zone in the Pacific Northwest, United States - 23_EM | ecosystem: Host-associated > Plants > Roots > Unclassified | place...
GTGTCGCCGGCTTCGGTGTGTTCAGCGTGATGCTGCTGACCGGCCTCGCGCACTCGGTGCCGTCGCACGGCGCGGTCGTGATGGCGACGATGCCGATGACGACGCAGCTGCTGCGCTGGGTGCTCGACGGCGTGCGCCCGGCGCGGGCCGCGGTGCTGACCTCGGCACTCGCGCTCGTCGGCGTGGTGATCGTCTCGGGCGTGCTGTTCCAGCGGGCCGGCCCCGGTGTGTCGACCCTGCCTGGCGATGCGCTGACCTTGCTTGGGACGCTCGGCTGGGTCTGGTACACGCGCGGCGCGGCGCGCTTCGCCGAGCTCGACGTGATCGAGTACACCGCGCTGACGGTGCTGGCCTCGTGGCCGGTGCTGCTGGCGGGCGCCGTGCTCGCGACCGCGTTCGGCTGGGCCAGCGTGCCGAGCGCGGATGACCTGATCGTCTCGTGGCATGCGCTGCTGTATGTCGGGCTGGTGTCGTCGGCGGTTGCTATCCTGGCCTTCAACCACGGCGTGCGTGCGCTCGGCGCGGTCACGGCGACCGCGTTCCTGAACTTCGTGCCGGTGTCGGCGCTGCTGATGAGCGTGGCGCTCGGCAAGCCGCCGACGCTGAACGAGCTGCTGGGCACGGCGATGGTGATCGCGGCGCTGCTGATCCACACCGCGTCGAGCCGAGCCGCCCCCGCGCCGCCCGCGGTCAGGGCGCTGCCCCGAACAGGTAGGCTTCAGGGTTCCGCATCACCCCAGGAACTCCCATGCCCACCGAACCGTTACCGCTGGACGCCGCGGTGATCCAGACGCTGAGCCAGGTCGCCACCGCGACGATCACGACCGTGCTGCTGAAGAAAGGCCTGCGCAACGTCTGGCTGCGCGGCACGCGGCCGCTCGCCCCGAATCAGCCGCGCCTCGTCGGGCGCGCGTTCACGCTGCGCTTCGTGCCCGCGCGCGAAGACCTCGCGACGCCGGCCTCGTGGGGCGCGCCGATCTCGACGCGCGCCGCGATCGAGGCGATGCCCGCCGGCTGCATCGCCGTCGTCGGCGCCCTCGGCGTGACCGATGCCGGGATCTTCGGCGACATCCTCTGCGCGCGCATGAAGAAGCGCGGTGTCGCGGGCCTCGTCAGCGACGGCGTGGTGCGCGACCTGGCGGGCGTGCTCGGCACCGGCTTGCCGGTGTGGTGCCAGGGCACGGCGGCCCCGGCGTCGGTGACGGGGTTGACCTTTGTCGGCTGGCAGGAGGCCATCGCCTGCGGCGGCGTCGCGGTGTTTCCGAACGACGTGATCGTCGTCGATCAGGACGGTGCGGTGCTGATCCCCGCGGCGCTGCTCGACGACGTGATCGAGGCCAGCGTCGAACAGGAGCGGCTGGAGGCCTGGATCATGGGCCAGGTCGAGCAGGGTATGCCGCTGCCCGGGCTGTACCCGCCGAACGCCGAGAACAGCGCGCGCTATCAGGCCTGGGCCAAGGCGAACGCTGCGGGCTGATGCTCAGGCGCTGCGCGCCGGTGTGGGTGGTGAACTCGCACCGTAGACCGCGTCCTCGTCCCAGCCCAGCGCGGCCATGTCCGCGACCCGCCACGAGGCATCGCTCGGCATCAGGAACTCGTCCAGCTGCGGCGGTGCGACCGCGGTGCCCGACAGCATTGCGTGCGCCTGGCCGCGGTGGTGGGTCTGGTGCATGAACAAGTGCGACAGCACATGCCCGGCCAGGTCGCGCTGGACCTTGCCGTTGCCCCGGTCCATCGCGACCTCGGCATCGCAGCCGGTCGCGTCGAGACGATCGCAAAAGGCGATCAGGCGCTCGTCGCTGGCGCGCTGCCGATCGGTCAGCGTGCGCACGTCGTCGGCCGGGACGAAGTGTTCGTAGTGTTCGGCCAGCCCGCTGTCGCCGTACAGTGCGCCGATGTAGTAGGCGTCGACCGCGAGGAGGTGGTTCAGCGTCGCTGCCAGGCTCGGGAAGAAGCTGGTGCGCGCGGCGTGGAAGTCGTCGCGCGTCAGGCCCACCATCGCGGCGTGCAGCCGGTGGTTGGCCAGGCGATTCGCGCGGGCCTGGATTCGAAGCAGCGTGCACAGGTTCATCGGCGTCAGCATAGCGCCGGCGGGTTCTGTCCGTGCAGGGCCGGTGCCGCGAGCTCGAGCGAATCGTCCTGCGCGATGTAGCGCACGTAGCGGAAGTCGCGGATCGTGACCAGCCTGTCGTCGCGCCAACCCAGTTCGATGAAGTAGCGTGGGCGGGCGGCCTGCGCATCGGACAGCACGGCCAGCACCTCGCGGCCATCGAGCCAGGCCGGCGCGAGGTGCCAGTCGGCGGCGCGGTCGTAGTTGCTGAAATAGCTGCCGACGTCACGGCGCCCGGCCGCCTTGCGCTGCGACACCAGGTCGAGCCTGACGTCATTGGCGAGCAGCGACCGCACACCATCCCAGTCGCGCGCATTGAACAGGCTCGCATAGCGCCGCACCGGTGCCGACACCTCGCGTGCCGGCGGCGCCGCGGGCGCGCCAGCCTGGCGCTGCAGGATCGCGCGCCCGCGGTGCAGCGCCGCCTTCACGGCCGGCACGCTCAGGTTCAGCTCGGCGGCGATCTCGTCGATCGAATGGTCCAGCACGTCCTTCAGGATGACGCAGCCGCGCTGCGCCGGTGCGAGCGCGAGAAAACACGAGATCGCGGCATGCACGGCCTGGTGGCGGGCCAGCACCTGGTCGGGCTCGTGCTCGGCCTGATCGGCGATGTCGATGGCCGCGTCGAGTGGCTCGCTGACCCGATACGCCTCATGGCGCCAGTGGTCGATCGCCCGGTTGTGGGCGATTCGAAACAGCCACGGGCGCAGCGCCGGCATGGCCTTCAGCTGCGACAGCTCGTAGCAGGCGCGGGCCAGCGTCTCCTGGACCACGTCCTCGCCGTCGGCCACCGAGCCGGTCATGCGGGTGCAGTAGCGGTGCAGCTCGGGGCGCACGTGGTCCACCAGCGCCAGGAACTGCCGGCGGCCCTGCTCGAGCACGCCGATCAGGTCGTTCCGCGTGGGGTCCCCGGTTTCGGTGGCGCTAGGTTGCGAAGAATCCATAGGATCCGATCTCCGTCAGGTCGACCCGGACCGGCGGCTCGTCGCAGCGCTCCTTGATGCCGGCGGAGAACGCCTTGAATGCCGGCAGGGCCGTCAACGCGTTGCCGCCATCGGCCTCTTCGTGCGACACCAGATGCACGAAGCTCACGCCGTCGCCGAGGCGAAACGTGGCATAGCGCAGCCCGGCGGGGCGGGCTTGCGCGAGCGCGTCGTACACGGCCCTCGCCAGGCGCTCGTTCTCGGCCACCCGGTCGGGCTTGAGTTTGTAGCTCACCATGTGTTTCATGATCGCATTCCTTTCGTGATGGGTTGGCGGTGCGGCGTCACGCCCCCAACACCCAAGACGATTGAGCGTCGCGAAAGGATGCGGTGTGCTCATGCCGCGGCACCGCCGCACCGGTGACCCTGCGTCGAAGAGGGGTCTGGCGTCAGGCACATTAGGCGCTTCGACGCGCCACGCATCCGGTTGTTGCCGACCGCGGCGCGCAGCGCGAAGGACTCTCACATGTGGATACTGACGGAAGCGCCGAAGGGCAGCACCTTCTATGAATCGCAATCACTGACCGGCAACAAGGCCTTGATCTCCGACACCTGCGACACCGTCATCTTTGCGCGCATGCAGGGCATGGAAGGCCATCGCATCGTCGCGCTGCGCGGCCGCGAGACCTTTCTGATCGGCCCGGCACTGGCGCGCGGCGCCGACGTCGACATCAACGCGCAGTTGCTCGACATCGCGAGACAGCTGAACGCGGTCATCCTGACCTGACGGGTTCGGCGCGTTCGCGGCAGAACACGCGCTCGGCATCTGCCCGAGCGGTGCGTCGATCTGCGCAGATAAACTCGTGGCATGAACGCCTTGCCACTCATCACCCTCGGCCGCAGCGACCTGCGCGTACCCAAGATCTGCCTCGGCACGATGACCTTCGGGGAGCAGGTCGACCAGCCGACCGCATTTGCCATCCTCGACCGCGCGCAGGCGCGCGGCGTGAACTTCCTCGACACCGCCGAGATGTACGCGGTGCCGGTGCGGCGCGAGACCTACGGTGCGAGCGAACGCATCATCGGCAACTGGTTCGCCGCGCGCCCCGGCGTGCGCGAGCGCGTCGTGCTCGCGACCAAGGTCGCCGGCCCGGCGCGCAACGCCGACTGGATCCGCGGCGGCAGCGCCAACCTCACGCCGGCCGAGATGCGCCAGGCCTGCGACGACAGCCTCGCGCGGCTGCGCACCGACGTGATCGACCTGTACCAGATCCACTGGCCGAACCGCAACGTGCCGATGTTCGGGCCGCTCTACTTCGATCCGGCACTCGATCGCGAGGTCACCAGCATCCACGAGCAGCTCGAGGCGCTGGCCGGGCTGGTCAAGGCCGGCAAAGTGCGCCACATCGGCCTGAGCAACGAGACACCCTGGGGCCTGGCCGAGTTCCTGCGTCTGGCCGATCAGCACGGCCTGCCGCGCGTCGCGACGGTGCAGAACCCGTACACGATGGTGAACCGCGTCGTCGACAACGGGCTCGACGAGACGATGTACCGCGAGGACGTCGCGCTGCTCGCCTATTCGCCGCTGGGCTTCGGCACGCTGACCGGCAAGTACGACGAGGCCGGCTTCGATTTGGCGAAACCGCAGGGTCGGCTGGCGCTGTTCGAGGCGATGCGCAAGCAGCGCTGGGGCCGGCCCGAGACGCTGGAGGCGGCACGCCGCTACAACGCACTCGCAGCCGCGAACGGCTTGACGCCGACCCGGATGGCGCTCGCGTTCTGCTACGGCAGCTGGCGGGTCGCCAGCACCATCATCGGCGTGACGACGCTGGCGCAGCTCGACGAGTGCCTGGACGCCTGGGGCACGACGCTGGCGCCGGAGCTGCTGACGCAGATCGACGCGATCCGCTGGCAGATCCGCGATCCGGCGCAGTGACTGACGCACGCCTCAGGCGACGGCAGGCGCCTTCGCTTGACGACCGAAGTTGCTCGGCCAGCGCCGATCGCGCAGGCGCATGAACGGCATTTCGACGCAACGGTGAAGCAGCCAGCCGCCGAGCAGGCAGGCGGCTGCGATCACGGCCACCGTCGAGGCCTCGCCGAGCTGCCAGGGCGCCAGCCGCTCGTTCACGATGAACGCGATCGGTTTGTGCGACAGGTAGATCGCGTACGACCAGGCCGCCAGTGACGACGCCCCCGGGATGCGCAGCGTGAACAAGGGCGAGCCCGGGCTCAGCGCGGCGAGCACCAGCAGGGCGAACGCACAAGCGAGCAGCGAGTAGCCCAGGCTCGTCATGAAGAAGCCGTACCCGACGCCGTCGATGTAGTAGAAATTTAGCGCGGTCCACAAGAGCAGGGCGGTTGCGAGTGCGCCGCTCGTCACGTTGATCCAGCCGCGAGAGGTCAGCCGGCTCCAGAGGTCCGGGTGAAAATTCTTCAGCAAGGCCAGCGCGACACCCGGGATGAATTCGTCGATGCGACAGAACGACGAGTAGTAAATGTTCGGGTAGTAACCAGCGATGGCGCCGCCGGCTTCGCTCCCGAACCGCCACCACAACACGCTGCGCGTCGCGATGCCGAGCACGATCCCGCCGGCCAGCACGAGCCAGGCCGTGCGCGGCGAGAGGCCGGCGCCGAAGCGCGTCGCCGCGACGATCGCGAGCGGCAGCAGCAGATAGAACTGCTCTTCGATGCACAGCGACCATGCATGCGAAAACGCGGTGCCCGGCTGCAGCCCCAGGTTCTGCGTGAAGCTCAGAAAACGCCACAGCGGCGGGGGTTCGCTGCCGCCCATCACCGAGGGCAGCAAGAAATACAGCGCCAGCACGACGCAGTAGTTCGGCAAGGTGCGCAAGGCCCGGCGCGTGTAGAACGCACCCAGCGACAGCGACTGTCCGCGCGCCACGCCGGCGAACAGCTGGTTGCCGATGAGGTAGCCGCTCAGCACGAAGAACAGGTCCACGCCCACCCAGCCGATGCGGCTGAGCCACCCGAAGGTCGGCTGCCCGCTGACGAACACCATGTAGTGGTAGGCACAGACGAGCAGGATCGCTGCCGACCGCAGGCTGTCGAGCCCGCTGTTGCGACTCGGCGTGTTCATCGACTGGCGATCGATGCCAGCAACTCGCCGACCTCGGCGATCGCGCGGTCCTGAGTGTCGGATGCCGCTTTGCTTTGCGTGAGGTAGGCCGTCACCAGGAGTGGCGCGCGATCGGTGGGCCAGACGATGCCGATGTCGTTCGTCGTGCCGCCATTGCCCTTGCCGGTCTTGTCGCCGACCGGCCAGGCCGCCGGGATGCCGGCCCGCAGCCGGGTCGCGCCGGTCGTGTTGGCCAGCAGCCATTGCTGCAACTGGTGCCGCGACGCCGGCGTCAACACCTCGCCGAGAACGACGCGTTGCATGCTCCGCAGCATCGCGCGCGGCGACGTCGTGTCCCTCGGATCGCCGGCGCGCCATGCGTTCAGCGCCGGTTCGATGCGGTCCAGGCGCGTCACCGGGTCGCCGATCGACCGAAGGAACGCCGTCAGCCCGCGCGGGCCGCCGTAGCTGGCGAGGATCAGGTTGGCCGCGGTGTTGTCGCTGGTGGTGATCGTGGCCTCGCACAACGCGCCCATCGTCATCGCGCCGCGCGACACCTGCTGCGCCGTGATCGGCGAGTGCGGCACGAGATCCCGCGGGCTGTACGGAACGAGACGCCCCAGCGTTTCGCGTCCGAGGTCGACGCGGCGCAGCACCAAAGCGCTCGCCATCAGCTTGAAGGTGCTGCACATCAGGAAGCGTTCGTCCGGCCGGTGCGAGAACTCCGCGCCGCTCGCGGTGTCGACGATGCACACGCCCAGGCGCCCGCCGCTTCGGCGTTCGATGGCCTGCAGGGCCGCGTCGACCTCGGCGCGAAGCGACGTCGACGGTCGGCCGAAGGCCTCCGATTTTCGGGGGTGAGCCCCGAGCTCGCCGGCCAGCGCGGCCGGGAGGAGGAGGGATGAAAACGAACGCCTGCTGATCATGCTTTCCCCTGTGGTGAGGAGACGCACGATAGGGGGGTCGTCGGCTTCGGACAAGCGCGAATAAACTGGCGTAGACCCCGAAAAAACTTCAATCACCATCCGCATGGATTTGCCGCTCAATGCTCTTCGCGCGTTCGAGGTTTCGGCGCGCCACCTCAACTTCACGCGGGCCGCGGCGGAGCTTCACCTGAGCGCGACGGCCGTCAGCCAGCACGTCAAGAACCTCGAGAGCCGTCTCGGCGTGAGCCTCTTCAGGCGCGTCTCGCGCGGCCTGGCGCTGACGGACGAAGGGCATGCCTTGCTGCCGCTGCTGGCGGATTCGTTCGCGCGCATCGCGGCGATGCTGGACGGCTTCAAGGAGGCACGTCCGCGCGAGGTGCTCTCGGTGGGGGCGGTCGGAACGTTCGCGGTGGGCTGGCTGTTGCCGAACCTGCGCGAGTTTCAGCGCGCCCATCCGTTCATCGACCTGCGCCTCTTCACGAACAACAACCGTGTCGACCTCGCCGGCGAAGGCCTGGACTTCGCGGTGCGCTTTGGCGACGGCAACTGGCACGGCACCGACGCCACCCCGCTGATGGAGGCGAAGCTCGCGCCGGTCTGCGCGCCCGCCGTCGCCGAGCGGCTGCGAGAGCCGAGGGATCTGGGGCGCGAGGCCTTGCTGCGCTCGTACCGCGCCGATGAGTGGGCGGCCTGGTTCGCGGCCGCGGAGCTCGAGCCGCCGATCGTGCGCGGCGTTATCTTCGATTCGTCGCTGGCGATGGCCGAGGCGGCCGCGCAAGGTGCGGGCGTGGCCTTGCTGCCGTCGGCCATGTTCAACCGCGATCTGCGCAGTGGCCGGCTGGTGAAGATGTTCGATCTCGAGATCGATGCGGGCAGCTACTGGCTGACCCGGCTGAAATCGCGCCGCACGAGCGCGGCGATGCGGGCGTTCCGGGACTGGATCGTGGCGTCGTCGTCTCGACGTTGATCGTTGCTGTGGCAGCATCACGTCATGGCAAAAAAAGACCGGCATGTCAGCGAGACACCCGCCACCTCGTGGTTGCGCGGGCAGGGCGTGGTGTTCACCGAACACCCGTACGATTACGTCGAGCACGGCGGGACCGAGGAGTCCTCGCGCCAGCTCGGCGTGCCGCTGCACGAGGTGGTCAAGACGCTGGTGATGCAGGACGAGCGCGCGCAGCCGTTGATCGTGCTGATGCACGGCGACTGCCAGGTCAGCACCAAGAATCTGGCGCGCGCGATCGGCGTCAAGACCGTCGAGCCCTGCAAGCCCGAGGTCGCGCAGCGCCACAGCGGCTACCAGGTCGGCGGCACCTCGCCGTTCGGGCTGCGCAAGGCGATGCCGATCTACGTCGAGGAGAGCGTGCTCGCGCTGCCTCGGATCCTGATCAATGGCGGGCGGCGCGGCTACCTGGTCGGCATAGCCCCCGCCGTGCTCACCGCGTCGTTGGGTGCACGGACTGTGCATTGCGCGCTGTGAGCGCTTCGGGCGCTGGCGCAAAATAGCCGATTGTTCAGCAGCGACCTCCAGCCCATGCAAGCTATCTATCCGGCGCTCGCCGTGTTCGCGGCCTACCTGATCGGCTCCTTGTCGTTCGCGGTGATCGTGAGCCGGCTGATGGGCTTGAACGACCCGCGCACCTACGGTTCGGGCAACCCGGGAGCGACCAATGTGCTGCGCTCGGGCAACAAGGCGGCGGCGGTGCTGACGCTGCTGCTCGATGCGCTGAAGGGCTTCGTGCCGGTGCTGCTCGTGAAGGAATTCGGTGCGCCGTACGGGCTCTACGAAGGCACGCTCGCGCTGGTCGCGGTGGCCGCCTTCCTGGGCCACCTCTGGCCGCTGTTCTTTCACTTCAAGGGCGGCAAGGGTGTCGCGACCGCGGCCGGCGTGCTGCTCGGCCTGAACCCGTGGCTCGGGCTGGCGACGCTGGCGACCTGGATCATCATCGCCGCGTTCACGCGCTACTCGTCGCTTGCGGCGCTGGTGGCCGCGCTGTTCGCGCCGTTCTACCAGGTGCTGATCTGGGGCGGCGGGCCGATCGCGGTGGCCGTCTTCGTGATGGGCGCGCTGCTGGTCTGGCGCCACGCCGCCAACATCCAGAAGCTGCTGAACGGCACCGAGAGCAAGCTCGGGCAGAAGGCCCGCGGCGCCGCGCCCGCGGTGCACGGCTCACCCCATCATCATCATCATCCTCATCCTCATCCTCATTCGCACAAGCATTCACACAAGCACGGAGCCAAACCATGACCCAGGGACTGCGCAGATTTCACGTCGGCGACCGCATGTCGGAGATGACGATTCACAACGGCACGGTCTACCTCGCCGGTCAGATCGCCGAGGATGCCAGCCAGGACATCCGGGGCCAGACCGCGCAGGTGCTGGCGTCGATCGACAAGCTGCTGACCGAAGCCGGCACCGACAAGGCGCACATCCTGCGCTGCCAGATCTTCATCAAGGACCTGGCCGATTTCGCCGCGATGAACGAGGTCTGGGAAGACTGGGTCGCGCCCGGCGACGCCCCGCCGCGCGCGACGGTGCAGGCGAATCTCGCCAAGCCGGAGTGGAAGATCGAGATGGTCGTGACGGCGGCGATCTGATCGCCCGCCAGACTCGACAAGATCAGTAAGTCAGACCCATCGCCGTGCGCACATCGCGCATCGTCGCGCGCGCGACGCCGCGCGCCTGCTCGGTGCCGACCTCCAGGATCCAGTGCACCTGCTTCGGGTTGGCCAGGTACTGCTCCGCGCGCTCGCGCCACGGCGCCTGTTCGCGCTGGATCGCCTCGATCACCGGCTTCTTGCAATCGAGGCAACCGATGCCGGCGGTGGTGCAGCCTTCGCGCGCCCAGGCCTGAGTCGATGCGTCGGAATACACCAGGTGAAATTGCCAGACCGGGCAGACATCCGGGTTGCCCGGGTCGCTGCGGTGCACGCGCGCTGGGTCAGTGGGCATGCGCTTGATCTTGCGCTCGACCTCGGCCGGCTCCTCGCGCATCGAGATGCCGTTGCCGTAGCTCTTGCTCATCTTCGCGCCGTCCAGGCCGGGCAGCTTCTTGACCTCGGTGTGCAGCGCCTGCGGTTCGTGCAGGATGGTCTTGCCGGTGCCGCGCAGATAGCCTTCGAGGCGCTCGCGGTCGGCCGCGCTCAAGGCGCCGCTGCTGTCGATCAGCGCGCGCGTCTGCGCCAGCAACTCTTCGCCGCCCGATTGCTGGAAGTTCTTGCGCGCGGCTTCGAAGGTCTTCGCGTCGGCCTTGCTCATCTTCTTCACGACTGCCTGCGCCAGTTCGTCGAAGTTCGCCTCGCGGCCGTACAAGTGGTTGAAGCGCCGCGCCACTTCGCGCGTCAGTTCGACGTGCGAGGACTGGTCTTCGCCGACCGGCACGAACGCGGCCTTGTAGATCAGGATGTCGGCGGCCTGCAGCAGCGGGTAGCCGAGGAAGCCGTAGGTCGCGAGGTCGCGGTCCTTCAGCTTCTCGATCTGGTCCTTGTAGGTCGGCACGCGTTCGAGCCAGCCCAGCGGCGTGCCCATCGCGAGCAAGGTGAACAGCTCCGCGTGCTCGGGCAGGCGGCTTTGCATGAAGATCGTCGCGCGCTCCGGGTCGATGCCGGCGGCGAGCCAGTCGATCACCATGTCGTAGACGTAGCGCTCCATCACGCCGCGTTCTTCGTAGTGCGTGGTCAGCGCGTGCCAGTCGGCGACGAAGTAGAAGCACTCGTAGTCGTCCTGCATGCGCACCCAGTTCTTCAGGGCGCCGTGGTAGTGGCCGAGGTGCAGCGCGCCGGTCGGGCGCATTCCGGAGAGAACACGTTGCTTCATGGGTTGGAATTGTAGGGGCGGGCCGCCGCGCCGGGCCGCCCCAAGCAAGGCCCGACCCGCACGGCGGGTGGCCCTGCGTCAACGCAGGGCCGGGTGCACTCTGTACACTGCGCGCCCTGTGAAGCGAATCGTCATCCTGATCTCGGGCCGTGGCTCGAACATGCAGGCCATCGTGCGGGCGTGCGCCGCCGAGGGCTGGGCGGCGCGCATCGCCGCGGTCATCAGCAGCCGGCCGGATGCGGCCGGGCTGGTCTTCGCGCGCGAGCACGGTATTGCGAGCGCGGTCGTCGACCACAAGGGGTTCGCGTCGCGCGAGGCCTTCGACGCCGAGCTGGCGCGGGTGATCGCCACGTTCGAGCCGGAGGTGATCGCGCTCGCCGGATTCATGCGCATCCTGAGCGACGGCTTCGTCGCACGCTTCGAGGGGCGGCTCATCAACGTGCACCCGTCGCTGCTGCCGGCGTTCACCGGGCTGCACACGCACCGACGCGCGATCGAAGCCGGCTGCAAGCTGGCCGGGGCCACGGTGCACTTCGTCACGCCGACGCTCGATCACGGCCCGATCATCGCGCAGGCGGTGGTGCCGGTGTTGCCGGCGGACACGGCCGAAACGCTGTCGGCGCGTGTGCTCGAGCGCGAGCATGTGCTGTATCCGCGCGCGCTGCGCTGGCTCGTGCACGACGAGCTGGCGCGCGAGGGAAATACCGTGACGCACACGCGCGGCGAAGCGCAGCTGTTGATCTAGAACAGGCCCGCGGCGATGTTGATCGTCAACGCCAGGATGGTGGTGTTGAACACGAACGACAGCACCGACTGCAGCAGCGCGAGGCGGCGCATCGGCCGGTTCGTGATCGTCACGTCGGCGGTCTGGGATGCCACCGCGATCGTGAACGAGAAGTACAGGAAGTCGGCATAGTCGGGCCGGAAGGCCGCGTCCGGCTCCGGGAATCGGAGGCCCTCGCCGTGCTGGCTGCGGTAGTACAGGCTCGCGTAGTTCAGCGCGAACAGCGACGGCAGCAGCAGCCACGAGCCGGTCACGGTCGCGAGCGCGAACAACACGTGGGGCAGGGCATGGCGCGCGTTCGGGCCCTTCACGGCCGCGAGCTCGATCACGATCGCCACGATGCTGACCACCGCGGCGAGGATCACCAGCGCAAGCACGACGCCGGCGCCCTCGGCCTGCGCGATCGCGGCGCGGCGCAGACGATCGTGATCGGCGCGCAGCATCATCACCGCGAGCGTCGACAGGAACAGCCACACGCCGACATTCCAACCCAGCAGTGAGCGCGTCACCGCGTGGTCGATGCCGGGCGTCAACAGCGCCACCACCGTGCCCAGGGCGGCGCACGCGAACATGCGGGGGCGCGTGCGGATGTGCTTGATCAGGCGGCTCATGCAGGCGCGATTGTCCCATCCGGGGTGGCGGCTCGGGCCCGGCGCTTGCCGTCGATCATGAACCACGCGCTCAGGGCGCTCAGCAGCGCCAGCGCCGCGCACAGCAGCATGACCCAGCGAAATCCGCTCACGAAGGCTTCGCCGATGGCGCGCTTCAGGGCCGCCGCGCTGGCCTCGTCGATGCCGGCGGGCAGGGTGATGCCGGCGAGCTTGTGGCGCTGCGCGTGCAGCGTCGCGGGGACGTCCGGCGCCAGCGCCACCGACCTCAGGTGTTCGCTCAGCGCCGCGTCGAAGGCCCACGCGATCACCAGTCCGAAGACCGCGATCGCGAGCAGGGCGGCGGTGCGCGACACGGCGTTGTTCACACCCGACGCGACGCCGGCGAGCTCGGCGCCGACCGCGTTCATCACGGTCGTGGTCAGCGGCGCGACCGTGATGCTCATGCCCAGGCCCAGCACGCAGATCGCCGGGAAGAAGGTCAGCCAGTAGTTGACGCCGATGCCGGGCACCGCAAACAGCGCGAAGCCGAGCGCCGCGATTACCGGCCCAATCGTTAACGGGAGCCGGGCTCCGAAGCGGTCGACCAGCTGCCCGGTCCAGCGTGACAGCGCGAACATGATGGCGATGAACGGCAGCATCGCGGCGCCGGCGGCGGTGGCGCCGAAGCCCTGGACCTGAATCAGGTTCAGTGGGAAGAAATACAGCCCGCCGCCGAGCGCCGCGTAGAGCAGCAGGGTGAGCAGGTTGGCACCGGCGAAATTGCGGCTCCGGAACAGCCCCAGCGGCAACATCGGCGCGCGGCCAACGGCTTCGGCGCGGATGAACAGCGCCAAGCCGACGAGGCCCACCAGGGCCGAGCCCTGCACGAGGCCTGAGCCCCAGCCGCGGCTCGGCGCTTCGATGAACGCGAAGACGACGCCGGCCAGGCCCAGTGTCGCGAGCACCGCGCCCCACAGGTCGACGGCGCGCTCGGAGGCATCGCCGCGGCTCTCCGGGACCTTGACCGCGCAGACGACCATCAGCACTGCCCCGAGTGGCGCGTTGACCAGGAAGGCCCAGGCCCACGAGTAGTGGTCGACAAGGTAGCCGCCGATGACCGGCCCGATCGCCGCGGTGATGCCGCTGAACGCCGACCAGGTGCCTATCGCCGCGCCGCGCTCCGTTTCCGGAAAGGTGGCGCTGAGCAGCGCCAGGCTGCCCGGCACCAGCAGCGCCGCGCCGATGCCCTGCACCGAGCGCGCGGCGATCAGTTGGCCCACCGTGCTCGACAGTCCGCACAGCACCGAGGCCGCGGTGAAGAGGCCCACGCCGATCATGAAGATGCGGCGCCGCCCGAAACGGTCGCCGAGCGCACCGCCCACCAGCAGCAGCGAGGCCAGGAAGAGCGCGTACGCCTCGATCACCCATTGGGCCTCGAACGCGTCGGCGTTGAGCTCGCGCTGCAGCGCCGGCAATGCGACATTGACGACCGTGCCGTCGACAAAGGCCATGCTCGAGCCGAGGATCGCGGCGACCAGCGTCCAGCGTCGAGAGGCCACGCTGCAGGGCGCTCCCTTGGGGCCGTGCAGGATGGCCCCTTCATCGCAGGGCGGCTTGCCGATCTGACTCATCGCGGCGACCTCGGTGGTGTCGGCGCAGGATAACGCGGCGCGGCGGCGCCGCAATCGCAGCGGCTACGCCGCCAGCACGTCGGCGATCTGCGCGTGCGCCGAGGCGAGGGCCTGCTGCTCGGCCTCCGGCCCCATCGCCAGGCCTTCGGCGTAAACAAACTGGAGGTCGGTCATGCCGAGAAACGAGAACACGGTCTTCAGATACGGCACCTGGCTGTCGGACGGCGTGTTGCGGTATTGGCCGCCGCGGGTCAGCGCGACGTAGACCTTCTTGCCCTTCAGCAGGCCCTCGGGCCCTTTCTCGGTGTACGCAAACGTCACCTTCGCGCGCGAGATCGCGTCGATCCAGTTCTTCAGTGCCGCCGGCACGCCGAAGTTGTACATCGGCACGCCCAGCACCACCACGTCGGCGGCCTGCAGTTCTTTGATCAGCGCGTCGTCGAGCGCGACTCGCGCGGCCTGCTCCGGCGTGCGCAGTTCGGCCGGCGTGAACAGCGCCTGCAGCGCGGTTTCATTCAGCTCGGGATGCGGCGTGCGGCCGAGATCGCGCACCGTGACGGTCGCGGCCGCCGCGGACGAGGCTTGCACGCGCTCGACGAGCGTGCTCGCCAGACGGGTCGAGTGCGAGCCGTCGGCACGCGCGCTGGAGTTGATTTGCAGGATGTTCATGGTGTGGGGCCTTTGAGGTGGATGACGATGCATTCACTTTAGTTGTCTCAAAATCAATCCGGAAGACATTGAAATGGATAAGATCGTTCCGTTGATGAGACAATCGAAGGCTCAAATGAACCTCGAACCGAATGACCTGATGCTGTTCGCCCGCGTCGTCGACGAGGGCAGTTTCAGCCGCGCGGCCGAGCGCGCCGGCCTGCCCAAATCGACCGTGTCGCGGCGCATCGCGAGGCTCGAGGCGCAGCTGGGCGAGCGCCTGCTGTTGCGCACCACGCGCAAGCTCACGGTCACCGATTTCGGCCACAGCGTGCTCGAGCATGGGCACCAGGTGATGGCCGAGGTGATGGCGGCGTCCGCGCTGGCTCAGCAGCGCCAGGTGCAACCCAGCGGCCGGCTGCGCGTGTCGATGCCCGCCGACTTCGCCAACGGCGTGCTCGGTCAGGTGCTCGCCGACTTCGTCGTGCGGCACCCGGCCATCTCGCTGGAGCTGGACTTGTCGCCACGGCGCGTCGACCTGATCGGCGAGAACTTCGACCTCGCGCTGCGCATGGGCGACCTGCCCGACGATGCCTCGCTGGCGGCGCGCCGGGTCGCGGTGATGGCCACCGGCTTGTACGCGTCGAGCGGCTACCTGCAGCGCCGTGGCGAGCCGCACGAGCCCGAGGCGCTGATGGAGCACGACGCGCTGCGCCTGCTGGCGCGCAACGGCGAGCCCGCGCCGTGGCTGCTGAGCCGCGGCGACGCGCGCTGGGAGGGCATCCCGCCGGGCCGGGTCACCGCAAATTCGCCGGAGTTGCTGATGCGGCTGGCCTGCCAAGGCACCGGCATCACGGCGCTCGCGCACCATTTCGCCGAGCCGTACGTGCGCAGCGGCGAACTCGAGCCGGTGCTGCAGGATTGGACCTTGCCGCCGGCGACAGCCTGGGCCGTGTTCCCCGGCCGCCGCTTGATGCCGGCGCGCACGCGCGCGTTCCTGGACGCGCTGGAGGCGGAGTTCTCCGGGCCCGAGTGCGAGGCCCACAGCGCCAAGGCGCAGCAGACCTTGCGCGAGCGCGTCAAACGCAAGCTGGCATCGCCGGCATGAGCCTGCGCTTGGCCCCGTCCCCTGGTATCGCTTTATACGAAACAATCGGCACGCCGTTGAACGGGGGCCGGGTGGCCGCTGCCGCGGCACTGGGAGCGGCCATGGCTGTCGATGCGGTCAGAGAGATCGAGGCGTTCAACGCCGGGCGCGACGCCGAGCGCCTGCGGATGAAGTACCGCGCGATGCGTGCGAACCCCTTCGCGTTCCTGCGCGGAAGCTGCCACCTGTTCTATGCGCGGCTGGCCCGCGAGGGCGTGCTCAAGTCGGCCCCACGGGTGTGGGTCTGCGGCGACCTCCACCTTGAGAACTTCGGCAGCTACAAAGGCGACAACCGGCTGAGCTACTTCGACATCACCGACTTCGACGAGTCGGCGCTCGCACCGGCGAGCTGGGATCTGGTGCGATTCCTGACCAGCGTGCAGGTCGGGGCGAGCACCTTCTCGATCGGCGAGGCCGAGGCGCGACGACTGGCTCGGACCTTCGTCGACGCCTACGCCACGGCGCTGGCGGCGGGCAAGGCCTACTGGGTCGAGCGCGATCTCTCGACCGGCCTGGTGCGCACGCTGCTCGACGACTTGCGCAACCGCCAGCGCGCCGCCTTCATCGCCGAACGCACCGTCGCGAAGGGCAAGAAGCGCATGCTGCGGGTCGACGGGAAAAAGGCGTTGCCGGCGTCGGCCGCACAGCGCGACACGGTCGTCGAGTTCATGCGCGAGTTCGCGAAGCGCGAGCCCGAGCGCGACCGCGATTTCTTTCGCGTGCTCGATGTGGCGCGGCGCATTGCCGGCACCGGCAGTCTGGGCGTGGACCGCTACGTCATCCTCGTCGAGGGCAAGGGCTCGCCCGACCGCAACTACCTGCTCGACTTGAAACAGACGCTCCCGTCGTCGTTGCTGCCGCGCCTGAAGGGGGCGCAACCGGCGTGGAAGTCCGAGGCGCACCGCGTCGTGGCCGTGCAATCCCAGCTGCAGGCGGTGCCGATGGCTTTTCTGCGGCCGGTGCGGCTGGGCGGCTCGCCCTATGTGCTGCGCGCGTTGCAGCCGAGCGAGGACCGGGTCAGGCTGGACAAGGCCGGAGGCGACCTGCGCGTGCTGGAGCCGCTGATCGTCACGATGGCGCAGATCGTGGCGTGGGCGCATCTGCGCAGCGCCGGTCGCGGCGGCTCGGCCAGCGTCGACGAGCTGATCGACTTCGGGCGCCGCAAGAAGTGGAAGGAGTCCCTGCTCGCGGCATCGCATGACTGCGCCGTCCAGGTGCGCAAGGATTCGGCCGCGTTCGACGCCGCCTGCGATGCGGGCCTGGCGTAGGCTTCGCGCCCCCGAACACCTTGCCGACCCATGGATCGCTTTCTTGCCATTGACGCTTTTGTCAGGGTTGCCGAGTCACAGAGCTTTGCCGAGGCCGCACGCCAGATGCGCGTCTCGCGCTCGGTCGTCACGACGCGCATCCAGCAGCTCGAAGAGTTCGTCGGCGCGCCGCTGTTTCATCGCAACACGCGCAGCGTGCGGCTGTCGGATCTGGGCACCTCGTTCCTGCGCGACTGCATCGAACTCGTCGGTCGCACCAACGAGGTGGTCGATCAGATGCGCGAGGTCACGACCTCGCCGGTCGGACGATTGCGCGTGCATGCCTTGCCCGGGTTCGTGCTCGGCCACCTGGCGCGCCTGCTGCAGGAGTTCCAGGCGCGCTACCCGCAGATCGTGCTCGACCTCGTCGTCAACGACGCAGTGCTCGATCCGGTGAAGGAGGGTTTCGACTGCGCGCTGCAGATCTTTCCGCCGCGCTCCGAGGAACTGATCTCGCGCAAGCTGTTTCCGGTGCGACGCGTGCTGTGCGCGTCGCCGCAATACCTCGAGCGCGTCGGCGAGCCGCGCCATCCGCGCGAATTGCCGGCGCACCGGCTCGGCTGGTATTCGGGCTATCCGACGCGCGAGCGGCTCGTCTTCTACGGCACGGCCGAACAGGTGACGCTGGAGGTCAAGCCGGTGATGTTGACCAACAGCGTGCACCTGCTGCGCGAGTACGCGCTCGAGCATGCGGGCATTGTTTGCGTTCCCACGCTAGTGGCCGCCGAGGCCGTGCTGTCGGGCGCACTCCAGGTGGTGCTGCCCGACTACCCGCTCAGCTCGTTCTGGCTCTCGGTGTTCTACCCGACCGCCCAGCGCAGTTCGCTGAAGCTCAAGCTGTTCCTCGAGGTCTTGACGGCGAACTTCTCGGGGAGCCCGCCCTGGGACGCGCCGCTCATTGCGCGCGGGCTCCTGCCCGCGGACATCATCGAATGATCGGGTCGACGACGCTCGGGAAAACCCGAACATTGTTCGCAGCATCAGAATAATCAAGTCGCCCGCCGACCTCTACCGCTGAGCCGCTCGTGTTCCTAGACTTTGTCGAAAGGAGACAAGTCATGAACCAGCCCGCGTATCAGACCGTTTTCGGATCGCTCGCCAAGTTTGAAAAGGGCGGCGTGCAGAACATCGCCGACAACGTCAAGAACTATGCCTTCTCGAACTGCTTCGAGATTGCGAGCAAGGCCAGGCCGTACGAGAAGGTCGTGTTCGGCCAGAACCAGATCTACGTGCTCGAGACCATCCGCGCCGAAGGGGTGTCGCCCTGGTTCACCTGCGCGCACGACGAGTTCACGCTCAGCATGGACGGCGAGGTCGAGATCCACCTCGTCAAGCTCGATGCCGAGCAGACCGTGCCCGACGAGAACCACAACGGCGCGGTGCTCGTGAAGGGCGAACCGCGCGGCCAGAAGATGGGCTGGATGAAGATCAAGCGCGGCCACCAGGCGATGCTGCCGAAGAACACCGCGTACCAGTTCCGCGCCGCGAAGCCGGCGGTGCTGGTGCAGCAGACCTGCAAGGGCGATCTGTCGATCGAGCGCTGGGCCGAGATCTGCCAGACCGCCTGATCGCCCCCGCCGCACGCCACGAACTCCGGAGATTCTCACCATGAACGCTTCCACCGCCACGCCCGAGGTCCACGCGAGCACGCCCGACGCGCTGCACGGCTACAAGAGCTTCTCGCTCGGCAGCTTCAACTTCCGCCGCGACGAGTACTTCGCCCACATCAGCTGGACCACGCGCGACGGCCGGCCGCTCAGCCACACGATGGACGTCGGCAACTTCCTGCGCGCGCTGATGCGCGACGTCGCCTGGGGCTTCTTCTACGGCGGCGTGAACTTCGATCACGTGTTCGGCACCACCAACCACTACAAGACCGTGGACCTCTACGCCGGCACCTACAACGTGACGATGAAGAGCGCCGGCGTCGACCTGCTCGAGAACTTCGAGACGCCGCAGATCGCCGCCACCTTTGCGCAGATGCTCGACGATTGGACCAACGCGAGCTTCGACCCGTTCTCCGCCCCGCAGGAGACCGGCTCGCCGTACGGCCGCAAGAACGGCAGCAACACGCCGAAGCTGACGCGTGCGCGCGAGCTCGCGAAGCGCTGCGTCGGCCTGAAGGACGATCTGAACCTGCGCTCGGATGCGCGCGGCGCGACCATCAACCGCGCGTTTGCCGACGTGCCGCAGGACCAGCCCGAGCTGCACCCCGAGCCCGGCTTCGAGAACGAAGTGCACGCGTTCAACCTGTTCGCGTTCCTGAGCCGCAGCCAGGTCACCTGGAACCCGAGCTTCACCTCGGTCGTGAAATACAGCTTCATGTGCCCGACGACCGAAGAGCACATCCTGCCGATCATCCATGCCAACGACCGGGTCGAGTGGTTCTTCCAGATGTGCGACGAGATCCACTGGGATTGCGCCGACAAGACCACCGGCAAGCCGCTCGCCCGCGTGATCATGAAGGCCGGCGACATGGCGGCGATGCCGGCCTACTGCCGGCACCAGGGCTACAGCCCGAAGCGCTCGATGCTGCTGGTCTGGGAGAACGGCTCGCCGAACCTGGTCTACGAGATCGAGAAGGGCGAGAGCCCGGAAATCCCAGTTCAGTTCTGACGCCGCGGAGCCCACCATGAACCTCGCGGACATCGCTGCCGCGGCGGGCTTGCGCTCGCCCATCCGGCACCAGCTCTTCATCGCCGGCCAGTTCGTCGACGCCGAATCGGGCGAGACGCTCGCGACGCTGAACCCGCACGACAACTCGGTGATCGCGCAGGTGGCGATGGCGGGCCGCGCCGATGTCGACAAGGCCGTCGCCGCGGCGACGCGCGCGTTTCCCGCGTGGAGCCGCATGGCCGCCGCCGACCGCGGGCGCATCCTGCTGCGCCTGGCCGACCTGATCGAAGCGAACACCGAAGAACTCGCGCGGCTCGAATCGCTGGACACCGGCCACCCGCTGCGCGACTCGCGCAGCCTCGACGTGCCGCGCACCGCGGCGTGCTTCCGCTACTTCGGCGGCATGGCCGACAAGTTCCAGGGCGATGTGGTGCCGGTGGAAGCCGGCTTCCTGAACTACCTGTTGCGCGAGCCGGTCGGCGTCGTCGGGCAGGTCGTGCCGTGGAACTTCCCGCTGATGTTCACGAGCTGGAAGATGGGGCCTGCGCTGGCGGCCGGCAACTGCATCGTGATGAAGCCGTCCGAGATCACGCCGCTCACGTCGCTGAAGATTGCCGAATTGATGAGCGAGGCCGGCATGCCGGACGGCGTGGTCAACATCGTGCCCGGGCTGGGCACGGTCGCGGGCCAGTACATCGCCGAGCACGAGGGCATCGCGAAGGTCGCGTTCACCGGCAGCACCGCGACCGGCCGGCGCATCGTGCAGGCCAGCGCCGGCAACCTGAAGAAGGTGCAGCTCGAACTCGGCGGCAAAGGCGCGAACATCGTGTTCGATGACGCCAACCTCGCTGCCGCCGTCAACGGCTCGGCCTGGGCGATCTTCCACAACCAGGGCCAGGCCTGCATCGCCGGGTCCCGGCTGATGCTGCACGAGCGCATCGCGGACGAGTTCCTCGACCGCTTCACGGCGCTCGCGAAGTCGATCCGCCTCGGCAATCCGCTCGACGCCGCCACCGAGATGGGCCCGCTGACCAGCGCGTTGCATCGCGACCGCGTGCTGGGTTATGTCGACGTGGCGCGTGCGCAGGACGGCGTGGTGATCTCCGGGGGCCAGGCGCCGAGCGCGCCCGAACTCAGCCGCGGCTGCTATGTCGAGCCGACCATCGTGAAGGCACGCAGCCACCACGACCGCATCGCGCAGGAAGAGGTGTTCGGGCCGTTCGTGACGGTGCTGACCTTCAAGGACGACGCCGAGGCGATGCAGATCGCCAACGCGACCGAGTACGGCCTGGGCAGCGGTCTGTGGACCGGCAACCTGCAGCGCGCACACCGAGTCGCCCGCGACCTGCACGCCGGCATGGTCTGGATCAACAGCTACAAGCGCGTCAACCCGGGTTCGCCCTTTGGGGGCGTCGGCCGGAGCGGCTATGGTCGCGAGATGGGCTTCGATGCGATGCGCGAGTACACCCAGGTCAAGAGCGTGTGGGTGAACGTCGACGCGCAGATTCCGCCCTGGTATCCGCGCAGCTGAGGTTCACCACCACCATGCACGATTTCATCTACGAAGCGCTGCCGTCGCGCGTCGTGTTCGGCGCCGGGTCGCTGCAGCAGCTGGCGCGCGAGATCGAGCGCCTGGGCGCGAAGCGCGCGCTGGTGCTGTGCACGCCCGAGCAGGTCGCGATGGCGCAGCGTG
>Ga0307517_10004554_pt1 | contig 21264 bp, 21 predicted proteins | sample 23_EM_MG_FD_194515 | JGI IMG/M metagenome (GOLD analysis project Ga0307517, IMG submission 194515) | Populus trichocarpa ectomycorrhiza microbial communities from riparian zone in the Pacific Northwest, United States - 23_EM | ecosystem: Host-associated > Plants > Roots > Unclassified | place...
TCTCATGACCGAAACCTTGGCGCACGATCAGCGTTGGTTGGTTGGCTAGATAACATGTAGTCCAAAAAATGTTCAGACTTCATGGTCACCTGAGCGGAGTCGGGGACTGGCGCCGTGCGCCGTTACGTTTCGATAGACCGTTTCGAGTAGAATAGGGCCCCAACTCTTTGTTTGTGTTTTGATGGTATTGGGGCTCGGCACCCCCGGCAGACGCACCATATGAAATTGAGATTGAAATCAGTGGCGGGTTGCCACACCTCCCGCGATGCTTCGTACCACGATGGGGACTTGTGGTGCGTCGGACGGTTCACCCGCCGACGCCTAGTAGGCTAGCGACGGGCTTTGTTGCCCGTAGAGCGTAGCTCAACCGCTGCGCGGGACCCGCCACCGATTTCAATCTCAATTTCATATGGTGCGTCTGCCGGGGGTGCCGAGCCCCAATACCATCAAAACACAAACAAAGAGTTGGGGCCCTATTCTACTCGAAACGGTCTATCGAAATGCAACTTGCTGTAATTTACCAAGTATGTTGTTTAAGACATCGGGAGAGTATGTAGTGGTCATTTGGGCATGGTTGTATTGGAGAAGAGAAGTCTCAAATGGAGTCCTCGGTTATCCAACAACTATCTCTATCGCTGGGGCGGCTGGCTGAAAGGCTACTTCTAGGGACACCGGCATCGGACTCTCGAAGGGCCACTGTGCATCGCTGTTTGTCCCTTTCCAGCAAGCCGACAATTCCACGACTCGCCGGTTTGGTGGGACTGGCTTAGGTCTCTCAATATCGCGCGAACTCGCTAAACTGCTTGGGGGTGGAACTGGTGTGACATCCGAGTTCGGACGTGGATCCACTTTCCGGTTCACGTTCCCCGTAAGCGTGTACCGTGGTCCGGAGGCGAACAAGGTTGGTTTTTTTTGGACTCGAGTCAGGAATATGCTGACGGAGTGACAGAGCATGGAGGACCTTGGGTTCCTTCGAGCACAACTCACGCATCCTCGCCCTGTGCAAATTCTCTTATGTTCTCCCTCAGATACCACCTTGAGGCTCTTGGAGACGATGTTCACTGGACTCAGGGTGACGCCAACTCGTGCCCAAGCGGAAGCGCAAAGGTGGCTTGAGCAGTTTGCAAGGAACACCGACAGAGTCGGTTTTGTCATCCTAGACACTCAATCTGGAGATCTTGCGGATGACCTTGCCACTGTGGTCGATATACTCGGCTTCCCTTCCGTTGTCGGCACCAAGATCATCCATATCTACACTCCCACCAAGGGGAACTCCTCCGGCACTTCTGGGAGAGACGGTTCACAGAAGGTCCTTCGTGTAACAAAGCCCCCTCGGACGTTCAAAATGTTGCAGACACTGGTGCAGCTGAGAAACCCGTCACCCCAGGTGACCGCACCCGTACCCGAGAAGGTTGTCGTGGACAAGCCTGTCGAAGACCTTAACAACAAACGGAGTATTGCGGGATGAAAATCCTGATTGCGGAAGGTAAAAACCTTGTGGACATTTAGCCGCAGGTGGACTCATCCCTCACCCCTGCTTGTTTAGACAATCCGATCACGCGCAAGCTGCTGAAGGCGCAGTTGGAACGAGTGAAGCTTCAGGTGGAAGCCACAACAAATGGCGAAGAAGCCATCGCAGCTTGGGAGAAGTACGGACCCGGTAATTTCCAAGCGGTCATGCCCGACCACCGCATATCCGACGCCCCCCCGACCTATTTATATTTGTCCAAGGCTCACTCGACCTCTCAGATATGCCCGTGTGCGACGGTGTCCAAGCTGCCAGGCGGATACGAGCGCTCGAAGCGGAACGAGGATACGATCCCATTCTACCAAGTAAGCCTGTTACTTCTCAAGTTCTCGTGACGTTCATCCTCACGCCCTCCATTTTTCAAGTTATCGCACTGAGCGCGGACTGTCAAGAGTCCACGAAGCAGCTGTGTTTGAACTCTGGAATGGACGCTTTCCTCTCGAAGCCTGCGAATAAGACTCAACTCTTCAGCATGCTCCAAAGACTTGTACCTCCGACTCCGACGGAGACGGACATCTCACCCGGGATGCAGACCTCGCCTTGATCAAACGGCCCATCATCGGTTCAACGTACTTTCCCAGTGGACGCGATATTCTTATCTCCTTTCCTCCTGACACGCGGTTTCTGTCTTTCTCTTGTATATATACGTCTGTATATTGTATCCTACACATCATTGTCACAACCCCAGCATACACGCATTTGTTTCTTGACATCTCTATAGGTTCACCGATCTACCAAGTAGTTCACCATATCCCCTCGCATATATACACGCATACGCTACCTTCCTTGTATCATCGAACTTCGTTCTTGAGCCCCTAGCTTACGCGAGGGCCTTAATCCACGTTCGTATTTGGCAGCCGGTTCCACAAGCATTCCAGAAGGGCAGGAATAAAGGAGATCGAGCGCGGCAGATACAAGAACTGTTATTGCCATTTCAAAGTCGAGGGAACTGGAGCCAGGCCCCCAAATTTGAGGGTTCAACACTCCAAACGGGAGAAGGGTCAGTTAGAACAAACCCTCGTGCCGAATGAATCGACCTACTACTTGTTAAACCCGTCCCGGACTCTTGAATACAGAAGGTTGGATATTGTCCACCTGGCGGGCGTGAGGGAGCAACCATCCTGTAAATTCATCGGTAACCCATCTGCAATGTCCACACTCATGTGGAGGTGACGCGGGCCGGGGACCTTTTTCAGAGGTAATCATCCGAGTTATCATCACCGGTATAAAGCTGACGAGACCCAAATCTCTCACCCCGTTCTACGCCGGTCTGAAGAGTTGCGTTTGTGCGATGATGAACACGAAAACTGCGACATCCTCCGAGGGAGTCGTCAGGCGGTTCAATTCGTGGAGACCAAACGATGCATACCAGACCCGAGCCGAAGTAATCCGCGAAAAAAGGTGTAGAAGGCGCAGAAGAAATGCATCCAGCTGGTGCAGAGGGTTAGACAAACGCGGATGCTAGGCACACGTCAGTCCAGACGCGGTGTACCGCATTCCTTACTCGCCCCTGCGATTCATTGAGGGAAGAGTTCCCGTGTCTGGTTCATCGCCGTGGACCACTCAAATGTCGATACCCCACGCTCTCTTGGCTACGCCCGTATACCCCTTCTATGGGGGGATGACTTTTCGCTGGAACCTCAGCTGAAATCCCCAGCGCCAGCGTCAGGATACACAAACAATGTGTTCACCAGCTTACGTCCTGCGGATCGGCCGGGACCACCTCGACGAGCCACACGTTCGAAAATTACAAACGGCCTACGGCACGGATGAGGGAAACAAAGAGAATACGGGGAATTAGACAGTACAGGACACAAATCAACAAGTAGTGGAACAACAAAACAAAGAATAATGGGTAGTTACAGCGGGTCGGCCAGTACAGCAGAGGATGTTCTTGGGAAAGAGGAGAAGAGAATAATGGTGAGAACGAGGAGTACGATGGCCGAGGATGGGGTGCCCGTCTAGATGCGGGGTCGGTTGTTCACAGAAGTAAGCGTCAAGTGAGTGTGCGGGTGTACCACACGCTAAGGGCAGAAGGTTAACACAAATGGAGGATACCATCGTTTTCACGAGCTCACCACTGAAATTCAGCCACCAGAGGTAACCGTCTCTTCCATTCCCTCTTCAATCTCCCGGAGAAGACCTCTGCAGGACCCCAGGTCTCCCGCAGCCCCGAGCTTCTCATAAACCTCGGCAGCGCGTAAAGCCTCGGACTTTGCCTCTTCGAACCTGCGTTGTCTACGCCAAACCCGGGCATGCAGCTCCATCGCACAACCCAGCCGGTACGGTTTGTTGATCGCGTGCGACTTGGCGCGTTCAATGACCGCCTGTGCATCGTCAAACCTGTCCTTATCTAAAAATAGCTCCACCAGGCAATAATAAGTCCAAAATAGGGAATCGTCCCAATTGAAAGAAGACGCGATCCCGAGGGCTTTCTCGAAGTGATTGATGGCCTTCTCTGTCTCGCCCTTGGAGCGACATATATTGCCAAGGCGACGGTAACAACTGCAGAGTGTAAATTGGTCGTCTTCAACCAAGAGATTGATTGCGCGCAATGCGGCTTCTTCTGCAGTGTCGAGCTGCCCGTCACGGTGAAACAGAGAAGCGAGCTCTTGCAGAGACTGCGCTTGTCCAAATTTGTTGTCGAGTTGTTCGAAAACCCCCAAAGCTTCTTTCGCCTGCACGATCCCTTCCCCGTGGAGGCCGAGTAGCCGGTTTGCATCGGATAGAAACTTCAATGTTCTAGCGACCTGAAAGTTGTCCCCCCATTCTCTCCACAGCTTCAAAGCAAGGGTGAGGGTCCGCTTTTTCTCCACATGATTTCCGACCGATCCAAACGACTGTGAGAGCCCGAGCAAACACTCCGGCTTGAAGGGGTGGTCATCCGGGAGTCCTTCGATCTTTGGCCCCAGTACAACCAACCGCGGTTTGTGCCAATAGATGTGCCTCATGAAATTAATACAGGCATCCCAGACACCAGCCGAGCTTGGATCAATGGATGTGAAGACGTCGAGCAAGTGCTCAACATTCACATCCTCTGACCCGATCCATCGCGCTTCGTTGAAACTGGGCCGGTCGGGATCGACATCAACAGATAATCGGCGGAAGTAATGTTCCTTGGTCGTGCGGAGGAGTGGAGATGATAGTGGTTCTTTGGGATAAAAATAGTCACGGAGTGGTGCCAGCATCATGATGAAACCATTGTTTCGATACGCCAGGGAAAGTGTGCAGAATTTGTCGAAAGCATTTGCCCTGTCGGAGATGGCAGGAAACAGCCAGTCAATATTGCCCTCGTCGACACCTTGAGGGAAGAAGGCGATGACACCAAGGAGGTCGCGGGCGTTGGGGCCAAGTTTGTGGAACGTCGGTGAAGCGAGCGAAAGTTCAATCGTCGCCGCAAGGCTCTCGTTGTAGTCTGTCCGAAGTGCCTGCGTCCGGCGTGTGTCCCACTCCCTAGCCAGTCGATTGTAATCCCACATGTTGTGAAATGCGACGGTAGCGAGTAGAGTGATTGAGAGGGCATGGAAGTCTAATCGCTTGACAAGGTCGTCGACAATACCGGACTGTCCGCCATGATTGTAGATGCCATAGAAGATGTTGCATGCCGATTCCATTGACAATGTCGGGATTGTCGGACGCTCGCAGTGCCGAGGGACATTGGAGACCCGAGAGGTGATGCACAGACATATGGTCTCGAACCGACTCAACTCTTCCACCACGTCGTAGATCTCTCGGGCGTCCATTCCGTGTGGGTCGAGGATGGATTCGGCATTGTCGAGGAACAGGATCATCTCCCTCGCCGATAGGAATGGTCGCAGGGGCGTCAGGTCCTCTGGGTTTTCGACACCTGCACCGATGACCTTGGAGAGTCGGCTGAGGAAATGAGCACGCGATGCAGGAAACTGATCACAACGAATGAATCGGCGGTTATCGCCAAATCGATTCTTGATGCGACCGTGGTGGAGGGTGGTCAATGCGATGGATGTCTTGCCGATCCCTCCGGCACCGATGAGAGCGATGGGTGTCAGGTTTTCTGCGAGACCGACGATCCTCTCAATCAGCTCGTCGCGTCCGAGACACGTCCTTGGTGGCGGCGGGGGAAATTCTCCGGGTGTGCTAGATATAGATGTAAGGTGTTGGATTCGTGTGGCAGTCGAAACCTCTAACCTGGATTGGTCCTACGCGGCTGTAAGTATTCTCCTGTTGACGGATTGAGCGTGACCGGGACTTACCGAGCGAACATGTCCACCAATCTCCTCCCGGATCTTGGACACATCGTGGCGAATGCCGGAAACGACCGCATGGGTTTCAGAGACGGTCGCGTGGATATCAGAGACGGCGACATGAGTGCCCATGATCAACTCGGTCTGAAATGGGGCAGTAAGCAGTTACTCGGGAGGGGGGGGGGACCGACAGAACCCACGTTAAAAATATGAAGGATCCTGTTGAGGACCGATTTCCAAGCGGCGATCGTCCCTTTATCCTTATTCACGTGGAGAAGTCGAGAGGCTCCACTCCGTTTGCCCAGTTTGACAATCTTCCGTTGGATATCCGCCACAGTGCTGCGTCCCAAAACATCGTGAGAGTTGTGCAAATATGCGTCTTTGGATTCACTAACGTCGTCAACTCTCCGATCGCCTCGCGCACGGACTGGCTGAGATTATCCAGCCGTCTTCCATCCATGGCCCGATCGAGGGTAGTGCATACGTTGGCACACGCCAGCCCGAGTTCGACATATTCTGCTTGGTTCATCATCGAGTCCTACACAAGTGTGAGTTTGGAACCCGCCGAGGTAGATGGGAAGGGACCGCACCCTGATCGCGACGAGAATGGCACTGGCAGAACCCAACACGGTCTTGACTGGGGGAACGTCCGAGACCTGCTCCGCAAGGTTCAGGACCTCGACGGTCATGTTCAGCGAGGACAGGGGATTGTTTCGACGTTCCGATTGTCGAGAGCTTGAAGCCATAGTCGAAACTTGAGGTGGACGTGAGGGAAAGGTGTGGTATGTAGGCTGTGAGGGAAGAACCCGAATCGATGGGCGGCCATTTTGTATCCAGAGTTGGGAAAGTCGAGCGGGCTGCATGCGATCGATCAATTACCCAGACTCTTCCCCCACCCTACTTCTCGTTTAGGTTTCCCAGAAGAAACGTCCATCTCATCGACCGCCGTTTTGGCATTCCTCAACCATGCCTCACCCCGGACTCACCCCGTCCGTTGCGCTACTTGAGGTACATCGAAACACTCGCCCGTTTCCCACCCACAATATTTACCAGGTATGTTATTTGCGACATCGGAAGAGTACTATCTCAATTCACACAGTGGTCATTCGGGTATAGTTGTAGTGGGGAAGAGGCGTCTCAAATGGAGACCTCGGTCATCAAACGACTATCTCTATCGCTGGAGCGGCTGGCTAAAAGGTTACTTCTAGGGACACCGACATTGGATTCTCGAAGAGCCACTGTGCATCGCTGTTTGTCCCCTTCCTGCAGGCCGACAATTCCACGACTCGCCGGTTTGGCGGGACTGGCTTAGGTCTCTCAATATCGCGCGAACTCGCTAAACTGCTTGGGGGTGGAATTGGTGTGACATCCGAGCTCGGACGCGGATCCACTTTCTGGTTCATGTTTCCCGTGAGCGTGTACCGTGGTCCGGAGGCGAACAAGGTTTGGTTCTTTCGGACTCAAGTCAGGAATATGCTGACGAGGTAACAGAACATGAAGGACCTTGGGCTCCTTCAAGCATAGCTCACGCATCCCTGCCCTGTGAAAATTCTCTTACGTTCTCCCTCAACGCCAAGGTGGCTTGAGCAGTTTGCAAGGAGCACCGACAGAGTCGATTTTGTCATCCTGGACACTCAATCTGGAGACCTTGCGGATGATCTTGCCACTGTGGTCGATATACTTGGCTCCCCTTCCGTTGTCGGCACCAAGATCATCCACATCTACACTCCCACTAAGGGGAACTCCTCCGGCACTTCTGGGAGAGACGGTTCACAGAAGGTCCTCCGCGTAACGAAACCCCCTCGGACGCTCAAAATGTTGCAGACACTGGTGCAGCTGAGAAACCCGTCACCCCAGGTGACCGCACCCGTCCCCGAGAAGGTTGTAGTCGACAAGCCTGTCGAAGACTTGCATAACAAACGCAGTATTGCAGGGATGAAAATTCTGATTGTGGAAGGTAAAACCTTGTGGACATTTAGCCGTAGGTAAACTCATCCCACGCCCCTGCTTGTTCAGATAATCCGATCGCGCGCAAGCTGCTGAAGGCGCAGTCGGAACGCGTGAAGCTTCAGGTGGAAGCCACGACAAACGGCGAAGAAGCCATCGCGGCTTGGGAGAAGTATGGACCCGGTCATTTCCAAGCGGCCATGTTTGACCACCGTATGTTTGACGGTCCTCCGACCTATTTATTTTTTGTCCAAGGCTCATTCGACCTCTCAGATATGCCCGTGTGCGACGGTGTCCAAGCTGCTAGACGGATACGAGCGCTCGAAGCGGAACGAGGATACGATCCCATTCTACTAAGTAAGCATGTTACAGGCGTTCATCCTCACGTCTATTCTCCAAGTTATCGCACCGAGCGCGGACTGTCAAGAGTCCACGAAGCAGCTGTGTTTGAATTCCGGAATGGACGCCTTCCTCTCGAAGCCTGCGAATAAGACTCAACTCTTCAGCATGCTCCAAAGACTTGTACCTCCGACTCCAACGGAGACGGACATCTCGCCCGGGGTGCAGACCTCCCCTTGATCAAACGGTCCATCGCCAGTTCAACGTACTTTCCCGGTGGACGCGATATTTTTATCTCCCCTGCTCTTGACACGTGGTTTCTGTCGTTCTCTTGTATTCCCACGTCTGTATGTATCCTACACACCATTGTCACAACCCCAGCATACACGCATTTGTTTCTTGACATCTCCATAGGTTCACCGATCTACCAAGTAGTTCACCATATCCCTCCGCATATATACACGCACACGCTACCTTCCTTGTATCGTCGAACTCCTTCGTTCATGAGCCCCTAGCTTTTGTAAGGGCCATAATCCATGTTCATCCTATTTGGCAGTCAGTTATACAGGCGTTCCAGAAGGACAGGAATAAAGGAAGTGGAGTACGGGTAGATACAAGGACTGTTACTGCTAGTTCAAAGTCCAGAAAACTGGGGCTAGACCCCCAGCTTTGAGGGTTCAAACGTTCAACCCTCTAAACAGGGAGAAGGGTCAGCCAGGACAAACAATCGTGCAGAAGGAATCGACCTACTACTTGTTAAACTCGCCAACTCTTGAATGCAGAGGGTTGGACATTGTCCACCTGGCGGGTGTGGGCGGGTGGCCGTCCTGCAGACTCACCGGTAACCCACCTACAACGTCCACGCTCACGTGAAGGTGACGCGGGCCGGGGACCTTCCTCAAAGAGGCAATCACTCGAGTTATTCCCGGGACGTTTACGTCCAGGGTCTTAGGGACTTTTATTGCTGAAACCAGGATTTTACGGTCAAATCAGCACAGCCACATTTTGGCGATCACGTGTTTACCCTCCTTATTGTTCTGTCTCGGTCGTCACGCATCACGCATCACGCGTCTTGGGTAATAAAATGGATGTACGATGTGCCGCCGGGCCATTCCCCTTTCCCCACCACCCCGTCATGACAACCTGTCCCCAATACTGTATCATCGGGGAGAGCGATGTCTCTCTCTCTATCAGTGCCGCTTCCGAAGTATCGAAAATCTCTGCTTCCATCATCTACGACCTCGATCTCCCTTGTATCTTCGACCAAACTGGTCTCCAATGCTCCTATGTTGACATCAAGGTTCCTACTTCGAGTGGTTTCTACACCTCCCGAATGAATCTTGTTGTCTTGTACGGTCTCCCATCTGCCGTGCTTCTCGGTTCCGACTGGATACTTCCATTCCAGCCCATCCTTATTGGCCACCACCCGTTCATATCTGACCCTGGACTCGAGATTCTCCAGGCACTCCCCCCTTCCCATATTTGGCAACGGACTAACGGTTCGTTCCTCTGCGTTCAAGCGGGACCTCTCTGACATTTCCTTCAGTCACAGATAACCTGGCTCGAGTGATTTCGACCTCCCAGCCTGAAGCCCGTGAGGTACTGTCCTCCGTGCTGGAAGGTTGCTGTAACAGTGCCGCGTTTTGTAACGATCTGTTTTTGGACCACCGTGTTAAACCGTGCTGTGAAACCGAAGAAGAGCGGCGGGATGCCATTCTTCATCACCTGCTGAACGGGATGTGTATTTTACGACCGGATGTTCCCTCGTGTAAATCATTTGGTTGCAACCTCGCATCGGCGATGCACCTTTCGTACAACGTTTGTACCCTATTACTGTCTGTGTATAAGCGCAAACATATGACCGTAAGCACATTCCGGATATGTTGTGCCTCCATCGACTTGAAAACCGACGGATCCAGCTGTGGGCGTGATTTATCTAACAAGCTGCAACAGCGCCTGACACGTTGGGGTCCGCTGCACGATTGCGAGGATGCGGTGAGGATGATCTCGCGCTTCGATTCGTTCGGATCTGGATCCCTCCTTGAGTTAGCCTCTCCACATTAATGTTCACCGCGATGTAGGCATTTCCAACAAAGATGCGCTTCACGACTTGATCGTCGGTCACCTTGTTTCGGGTGGGTGCCAAAACACCAGAACTGCATTGTGTGCCTCTGTCTGTTCTGTCCTGCTTCCGTTTGCAGAGCCCAGGGCACTGACAAGTCTGGTGCCACGCGTTTTAGATGTTGTGATTAATCTGGGTAGTAAAAAGACTCTCCGACGTGCGCTGCATTGTCTCGGGACTTCTCATGCTTCGGACGCTCCTATCGGTGTTCTGCGGTCTCTGCTGGCCCAAAATAGTGACTCATTTTCCCTGAACAGACGGCCAAACCTACAACGCGACAGATTGTTCAGATTGAAAGACTCCGGGACTACTTTGACTGACATCGCCAACGCATGGCCGCAGAGAATTCCCCATGCCGACAAGGCACGCATTATCCGTGATTTCCGCACTGCGACATCCTCGACTACACTGAAATCCGTTACTTGTGCCTCCTGCGCTGAAAAGGTTCGCATAAGAGACGCGTCAAACGAGCTTGTGTCTGATCTTGATCTTGATCTTCTCTGTAGTCTCCCATCTGTCTTTCCTGATCAAACCGACGTGATTCCCCCCCCCTACCGTACACGGAAGGTCCCCTGGCTGGGGTCATGGTTGATCCGAGCGGTGTTCATTATGACGAAGATGGTGCTCTATTTCTCTCGTTGTGCTTTCCTTGCAGGAGCGCGCTTTCGCGGAGGAAGCTCCCTAGGTTTGCACTTGCGAACTTGAATGTTATTGGTGCCATTCCCCCTGAGCTGCAGTCCCTCACGCTTGTGGAAGAACTCATTGTTTCCAGATGCAGGGCTAAATTGTGCATCGTGAAACTACAAGATCACAACGATGATGTTGATCTGCCTACGGTTCAGCGCGGTATGAAAGGACACATCATCGTCTTTCCCCAACATCCTGAGAACCTACCTGATGTGATGCCTGCGCCAATCAGTGATATAATCTCACCTATATGCATCCTTTTCTGTGGATCATCTGTCCCAACTCCGCAGTGGCTGAAGGAGAAGGCACGTCCACTGGTCATGCGCCGCGAAGTGATTCTGAATGCCCTACAGTGGCTCCGCGCGCACAACCCATTATATCAGAACGTGGTTATTGACATGAGCCGCATTTCAATGTTACCCGAAAACGATGTGCTGGATTATCATATCGAGCAGGTTGAGGCTTCAACTGCCACTCGTACATTGGTTTCACGGTATAATTCCTCCGGCGGTTGCCCAACCGGTCCTCCTCCTCCTGACGCGTCGGTCCAGTTCGAAAGTGTTCTCATTACGGACGTTGATGCCAATGCCCCCTCACACCAACTGAAAGCAGCTGCTCTTCGATACGCGAAACGAGGAGGATCATTCGTACAAATTCCGCGTGACCCTAACCCAGTGAACGAGTTCTTCAACCCGGTCACGTTTCCCATGCTGTATCCCACTCTGTTTCCCTACGGCATCGGCGGGTTCGAGGATAGTCGAAGGGAGGTTTTGATAGGGTTCGAAAATCACGTCAAACATATGCTCGCTCTCAATGACAGACGCTTCCAAGAACATTACTCTTTCATGTTCGTTGCGTTCAACGTCATTCAACGGAGAAGGCTCCTGCTTCACAAGCTAGCCTTCGAGTGAAACGGAAAAACTTCGATAATTGGGCTCGAACATTTGCTGACATCTCTGTTGATGCAATACGTGCACTCGCTGAACGTGCTTCGGGTGGCTCTCACCCATGGCACAGTGGTGCTATGTGATTTGCAAAATACCGTGTACTAGTAGTCTTTGAACGACGCTCGTTTGCAATCGAGGGTCGTTTCGATTCCTATCTTCATGTTTATGTAAAATAACACCCTTGCTGCACGTCCCGGGCTGTGCCGCCTGTCGGCCCTACACCTTATCATCATCGGAATAAACCTGACGAGATCCAAATTTCTCACCCCGCTCTAAGTCGATCTGAAGAGCTGCGTTCGTGCGACGACGAACACGAAAACTGCGACATCCTCTGAGGGAGCCGTCAGGTGGTTCAATTCGTGGAGACCAAACGACACATACCAAACCCGAGCTGAGGTGGTCCGCAATTAAAGGTGTGCGAGGCGCAGCGGAAATGCATCCGGTTAGTGCAGAGGGTTGGACAAACTCGGGTGCTAGGCACACGTCAGTCCAGACGCGGTGTACCGCATTCCTTGCTCGACCCTGCGATCCATTGGGGGAAGAGTTTCCGTGCCTAATCCACCGCCTGGGAAGGATGACCAGAGAACGAGTTAATTTGGGGTTCCCGGACAACACCGACAACCATTCTAGAAGAGATACAAAAACTACGGTCTTGCCAGCTCCGGTTGGAGGAGAGACTCCGATCTTTGTGGAACCGCCCTTGGGCGCGTCCAGGCAGGATTCAAGACGTACCCCTTGGCAGGGCTCTAGCTTCAGCGCGCTGGTATGAGCACGGCAGAGACGTAGAACCTTCGGGATGAGTAACCTCCGTCGCACTCGATGTGGTTCGGGTCAAGGTACATAACGGCTGTGACGACCACGGTAATTCTGCCTAACGCGCACGATGCTTGCCATGATATCCCTGGTTCTGGCCCAGAGTCACAGATCGATATCTGATTCTCCCACTTCGGGACCTCGAATCGGTGGAAGATTGGGGAATTGGCCTTGGACCGCTCAAATGTCGATACCCTCACGCTCTCTTGGCTACGCCCGTATACCCCTTTCTATGAGGGGATGACTTTTCGCTGGAACCTCAGCTGAAATCCCCAGCGTCAGGATCCACAAACAATGTGTTCACCAGCTTACGTCGTGCGGATCGGCCGGGACCACCCTCGGTAAATTGGCCGTTACCTCGACGAGCCACACGTTCGAAAATTACAAACGACCTACGACACGGATGAGGGAAACAAAGAGAATACGGGGAATTAGACAGTACAGGACACAAATCAACGAGCAGTGGAACAACAAAACAAAGAATAATGGGTAGTTACAGCGGGTCAGCCAGTACAGCAGAGGATGTTCTCGGGAAAAAGGGAGAAGAGAGTGGTGGTGATAACGAGGAGTACGATGACCGAGGATGGGGCACCCGTCTAGATGCGGGGTCGGTTGTTCGCAGAAGTAAGCGTCAAGTGAGTGTGCGGGTGTACCACACGCTAAGGGCGGAAGGTTAACATAAATGGGGGGTACCATCGTTTTCACGATCTCACCACTGAAATTCAGCCACCAGAGGTAACCGTCTCTTCCATTCACTCTTCAATCTCCCGGAGAAGACCTCTGCAGCGCCCCAGCGCTTCCGCGGCACCGAGCCTCTCAAAAATATCGGCAGCGCCCAAAGCCTCAGACTTTGCCTCTTCGAACCTGCCTTGTTTCCACCAAACCCGGGCCTGCAGCTCCATCACACTACCTAGATTGTATGGGTTGTTGATTGCGTGGGAGTTGGCGCGTTCAATGGCTGCCTGTGCGTCGTCAAACCTGTCCTCGTCCAAAAATAACTCCACCAGGTTATAATGAATCCAAAATGGGAGATCGTTCCAATTGAAAGAAGACGCGATCCCGAGGGCTCTCTCGAAGTGATTGATGGCCTTCCATGTCTCGCCCTTGGAGTGATATATCTCGCCGAGGAGACGGTAACAGTAGCAGAGTGGATGTTTGTCGTCTTCAGTTGGGAGATCGATTAATCGGGATGCGGCTTCTTCGGCGGCGTCGAGCTGGTCATCGTCATAAAACAGAGAAGTGAGCTCCAGCAGAGACATTACTTGTCCCGATTTGTGGTCGAGTCGTTCGTAGATCCCCAATGCTTCTTTTGCCTGCGCGATCCCTTCCCCGTGGAGGCCGAGCATCCGGTTTGCATTGGATAGAAACCTCAATGTTTTAGCGACCTGAAGGTTGTCCCCCCGTTCTCTCCACAGCTTCAAAGCAAGGGTGAGGGTCCGTTTTTCCTCCACATGATTTCCGACTGATTGAAACGACCGTGAGAGCTCGTACAAGCATTGCGGCTTGGAGAGGTGGTCATCCGGGAGTCCTTCAATCTTTGGCCCCAGTACAACCAACCGCGGTTTGTGCCAATAGAGGTGCTCCATGAAATTGGCACAGACATCCCAGAAATCAGCCGAGCTTGGATCAATGGATGTGAAGACGTCGAGCAAGTGCTCAACATTCACATCCTCTGACCTGATCCATCGCGCTTCGTTGAAACCGGGCCTATCGGGATCGAGGACAACCGATAATCGACGGAAGTAGTGGTCCTTGGTTGTGCGGAGGAGTGGAGATGATAATGGTTCTTTGGGGGAAAAATAGTCACGGAGTGGGGCCAGCATCGTGATGAACCCATTATTTCGATATGTCAGAGAAAGAGTGCAGAATTTGTCGAAAGCATTTGCCCTGCCTGAGATGGCAGGAAACAGCCAGTCAAGGTTGCTCTTGTCAACGCCTTGAGGGAAGAAGGCGATGACACCAAGGAGGTCGCGGGCGTCAGGGCCGAGTTTGTGGAACGTCGGTGAAGCGAGCGAAAGTTCGATCGTCGCCGCAAGGCTCTCGTTATAGTCTGTCCGAAGTGCCTGCGTCCGGCGTGTGCCCCACTCCATAGCCAGTCGATTGTAATCCCACATGTTGTGAAATGCGACGGTAGCGAGTAGAGTGATTGAGAGGGCGTGGAAGTCCAATTGCTTGACAAGGTCGTTGACAATAGCAGACTGTCCACTATGATTGTAGATGCTATAGAAGATGTTGCATGCTGATTCCATTGACAATGTCGGGATTGTCAGACGCTCGCAGTGCCGGGGGACATTGGATATCCGAGAGGTGATGCAGAGACATATGGTCCCAAACCGACTCAACTCTTCCACTATGTCGTAGATCTCTCGAGCGTCCATTCCTTGTGGGTCGAGGATGGATTCGGCATTGTCGAGGAACAGGATCATCTCCCTCGCCGATAGGAATGGTCGCAGGGGGGTCAGGTCCTCTGGGTTTTCAACACCCGCGCCGATGACCTCGGAGAGTCGGTTGAGGAAATGAGCACGCGATGCAGGAAACTGATCACAACGGATAAATCGGCGGTTATCGCCAAATCGATTCTTGATGCGACCGTGGCGGAGGGTGGTCAATGCGATGGATGTCTTGCCGATCCCTCCGGCACCGATGAGAGCGATGGGCGTCAGATTTTCTGCGAGACCAACGATCCTCTCAATCAGCTCGTCGCGTCCGAGACACGTCCTTGGCGGCGGCGGAGGGAATTCTCCGGGTGTGCTAGATATAGATGTAAGGTGTTGGATTCGTGTTGGATTCGTGTGGTAGTCGAAACCACTGACCTGGATTGGTCCTACGCAGCTGTAAGTATTCTCCTGTCGACGAATTGAGCGTGACCCGGACTTACTGAGCGATCATGACCACCAATCTCCTCCCGGATCTTCGACACGTCGTGGCGAATGTCGGAAACGGCCACATGGATTTCAGAGACGGTCACGTGGATATCAGAGACGGCGACATGAGTGCCCATGATCAACTCGGTCTGAAATGGGACAGTAAGCAATTACTCGGGGGGGGGGGTGACAGAACCCACGTTAAAAATATGAAGGATCCTGTTGAGGACCAATTTCCAAGCGGCGATGGTCTCTTTATCCTTATTCACGTGGAGAAGTCGAGAGCATCTGGAAAAACCTAGGCGACTACGCGAGACTATTTGATGCTATTTGATGCTAACCGGGTGCTAACCCGGTCTATGCGGATAGACCGCATAGTTGGCGCATAGCGGTCCTACTATGCGATAGTGCCGTCAAAGTTCGGCTGCAGTTGCCAATTAGTGGTGAATAATCTTCGAATAGCAAGTTATTAGGAGCAGGATAGGTCCCGCATAGGAGCACGTTTGAGCACACATAGATACAATTAGCTCTCTCGATTTTCGGGCACAAGACAGTTCGTAGATCAATATATTCAGAGTGGGGGTGGGTTGTTTATACAAGATACCGCTACGTTGATATCTATAATGTTCCGACAAGTGTGGCCATCAAACCGGCAAGAGATCTGTATCCATCAAGGTGGCTCTGACTGATACCCCCGGAGCAGGAGTGCGTGATCCCTTGTGTAGTGCTACGTCCCTTCACAAACAAGCTTGAATGATTTGGATACGTGTGCCGGTAGTCGTGACTTACATTGTTCCCTTGTAAATGCTAGACAACAATCGCGCAAGCTTGAGGTGACCATCCTTCGATGCCCTGACTCGCTCGAATGAGGCGAGGTGTGCGAGATAACGTTCTCGCTGCTTGTCCTCCGAGAAAGGTAACCGCTTCCCTTCAGACACCTCCATAAGCGCAACTTCAATCTACCAAGCGTAGTGCGTCAGCTATAATCTGACGGTCGTTACGAACGTGGTACACAATACTCACCAACGTTGCCGCCAAAGCTACCATAGCTTCGGGAATCTGCGGTCCATGATCACCAGCCGGGATTTGGCTTTTAACAGTATCATCTCCTTTGAAAAAGTGTGCAAGCATGACAAATATTTCCCAGCGTTGGTACGGGGCACTGCGGTCAAGCGTATCCTGTCGAACACGGGTGGAACAGGCTAAGGTTTCGATCTCGTGATCAACACATACAGTACACTCACCGTACTCGTCCTGCCGAAATGGAAAGCGTCGTTTTCCAAGAGTTTGGCTGCAGCTGCAGCCTTGTCGACATTGGAACCTGAAAGTCCGTAAGAAGACTTTGCCTGCTCTGAGGATTTCCCCTTCCCCCGCGTTCCGACTAGACCCCTCGCCACGTTCAATGCAGTTTGGCGGTAGCCGCTCCAACGGTTTCGGATCTGATGGGCAATTGTCAGTGACGAGAATGTGTACGGAATCAGTTATTACCATAGATAGAAGTGAATGAAAGTAATTCACGTCCACTCTTGCTCGTTCTCTCACTTCTTCGATGACGTGGCTCTGGCTCCTTGAGGTCAGCTCGAATGTGAGGGCATCTACCAGCCACTGTTCTTGTTCATCGATGTTTGGGAATGAACCGATTAAGACAATGTTGGCGTTTGCTCGTTTGACCGCGGCACCCAGACAATTGTTGATTTCGGTGATTTGGCCGGTCTGCTTATAGGATCCATCGTCATCTTGAATGAGTTCCGTAAATTTTGGCCAGGTTGGGACAGGCTGCACGGGATGAACGTTGGGGAGGCGGTTTGTTGGGAGGTGGTCGGTTGCCACGGTGCAATTGGATGCATTCTGTGAGTGATTAAGTTCTCGGAAAGCAGGGCCTGGGATAGGAACCTAATTCGGAACATCAATCAGGGTCGACGTCCAAACTCCAGTCAAACACAGAAGTTTCACGTGCCTCTCCAATGATGCGCTCAACACGTTTTCCGCCCTACGTATGGTGAGGCTCTTTGTTAGAAATGGGGAACTCAAGGACTCACGATTGGCTTGACTGCAGCCGTTTTTCCGTCTTCGTCATTCTCGCCCTGGCTCGCGACATCATCATCGTCCATCGTTGTTCCAGCAGCTGTAGGGAGCTTCATCGATGCCCACTACATTACAAACAGTTTGAGCGATTGATGGGAGGTTCATACCTCTGCGGTAAGCTGTTTCCCAGTAGGGAGCTCGTCGGCTTCGTCGTCACTGGGTAAGGGCGAAGTAGCGCCACCTAGAGGCTGTGAGTCGCTCTATCACAGGAGTTGTGATACTGCTAACGAACCATCTGTAGTCTCATCTTCTATGTTATCTTCTCTGTCGTCTTCAGAGTCCGAGGAAAGAGCAGGCCGTTTTGGCGCACTCCTCGTGGTTGTCCTCGGTTTTCGGGCATCTACTGCAATCCACTGTTTGGTGAGGTGCATATGTGCGGGGGATAATCAAGCCTGCCTTGTCCCACGGGTTTGATGTTAGTTCTAGGCGTTGGTTCTTGGGCGTCGTCAGCACTCGTCGAAGAGAGCACCTGCTGTAACTTTGCACCCCTTGTGTTCGGCCGTTTAGGTGGCTTATCTGTTGCTGGCGTGTCTTTGGTCTTTCGTTTCTTAGTCTCTATATTCTGGTGAGTGGAATGATTTTGGCACGTAACTGTGCACTTACCACTGCCAGGGACCGTTTTACCCGTTGACCTTGTACTCATCTGATGAGCGGAGGCGGTGGACTTGGTCGTGTTTGATGGAGGTTGTCTGGAGGGTTGTTGTGTTGGTGGCATGCGGGGGAGGAGCGGGAGGGTAAGCGGTCAACGCGGCCTTTGTACCCGGTTTTAAGGTACTCGCACGGGCCAGGGCCCCAAAAAATAGTCTGGAATCTTTCACTCCTGGCGCCGACTCGTCCTCCCACCACGTCCCCCCCAGATTATCACCAATATGCACCCCACAACAAAGCGCGTCTGTCCTGGGTGTGGACGTTATTTCTTTCCAGGTGGTTTCACGAATCATCTGAAGCACACTCGCGATCCCCGCTGCAAATCTATTCACGATTCAGTTTTTCGACCACCCCCCAATATACCCTTTCACCATTCAAGCCCTATCCCAATCCCCGGATCTTCATGCATTCCCTCTCCTCCTGCACCCGAACCCTTAATTATTCCCAACAATCTGGATCCTGACATTGAGATGGCAGATGTTGACAGTGAGAACCAGGATCTCACACCACCGGGCCCCGATGTAGACCCGCCGTGTCCGCCTGCTGGTGCTGATAGTCATAATACGGATGGACAGGATGGCCTCGATAACTTATTCGTTACGCCTCCACCCAGATCATCATCTGATCCCCTCGTCATCAGCTTGGACACAGACTCCGATTTTTCTGACGGCGAGGACGATGGCTGCCGATCACGTCAGGGACCACTATCGCCACCTGGTACAAGTGGTGGGTTATTCTGTTCTCTCACGATCTGCACTCACATTGACCACACATTCCAGTTGACCGAGACCCTCCGTCCAACGGGCCAGAGGACAAACCTTTCACCGTGAAATTTGGTGGTAGAGCTGGGGAACCGGTGGGAAGTAACCAGCAACATCTTGCATATACACAGTATTCCCATGACCTTCATACTGCAGAGATACCAAACGAGTGGGCACCGTTCTCGACACGCATGGACTGGGAGGTTGCTCGTTGGGCAAAATTACGAGGACCAAGCTCTACCGCTTTGTCAGAACTGCTGAAAGTTGATGGCGTACGTTAATTGTTTTATCATCCCCTGCTGTCTCCTCAAACGTCATCCCCACATAGCTCGTAAATGCACTCGATCTGTCATTCTCCAGTGCTGAAGAACTCAACCAGATCATTGACAAAAAGCTTCCAAATGGACTTCCGGCGTTTGTTCGAGATGAGGTTACGATTGCTGGTCAGACTTATGAATTTTATCATCGTGACATCATTCAATGCATCCGTGTCCTCTACGGAGATCCGGAGCTTGCGGAATTCATGGTCCATGCGCCAGAAAGACATTTCACTGGTCCAGATAAGAAGACTCGGATTTATTCTGAGATTCACACTGGAAAATGGTGGTGGACACGCCAGGTATGTCTTTTGAATGTCCAGTCAAAGTGCACGTAGTGAATACAATATGGTACAGAAGGAACTTGAGAAAGAATTCCCCGGAGTGACAATCATCCCACTTTTTATATCCTCCGACAAGACTCGAGTGGTCGCGTTTGGCACGAAGACAGCATATCCGGTGTACCTTACAATTGGGAACATCCCGAAGGAACTTCGTCGGAAACCATCACGGCGAACTCATATCCTCCTTGGCTACCTCCCAACAACCCCTCTCCATCACGTTTCGAGCACTGCCTCTCGTCGTCGAATGCTTGCAAACCTCTTTCATTATTGTTTTGCCCAGATGCTCGAGCCACTGAAACACCTGGCTACGACTGGGCCCATCGAGATGTCAAGTGGTGATGGTGTTGTTCGTCGGACATTCCCCATCCTTGCGTGTTTTGTTGGGGATTACCCGGAGCAAGTGCTTGTCTCCGGGTGCAAAACCGGGGACTGTCCCAGGTGCCCCGCAAAGCGAGTAGAGTTGGGAGATCTCGAGGAAGACTACGAGTACCGGGATCTTTCAAAAATCTTGGAGGCATTGGCCACGTTTGAGGAGAATCCTGCTGGGTATAGTGCCGCTTGTTCCAAAGCTGGAATCAAGCCCATTGTCCACCCGTTCTGGCAGGACCTCCCCTATTCAGATATCTATCTGGGAATCACCCCCGATATCCTCCACCAACTCTACCAAGGGGTGATGAAACATCTCATCTCCTGGGTCACAACAGCCTTTGGCGAGAAAGACCTCGACGCCCGATGTAGATGCCTCCCTCCCAATCACAACATTCGTTCGTTCTCCAAAGGAATCACATCCCTTTCTCGGATCACCGGAAAAGAGCATGCTGATATGTGCCGTATTCTCCTCGGGCTCGTGGTCGACCTGAAACTCCCAGATGACACCTCCCCAATTCCCCTCATTCGTTCCATTCGCTCACTCCTCGACTTCCTCTACCTTGCCCAATACCCCTTACATACCTCCGAAACCCTCCAACTTCTCCACCACTCACTCAAGCAGTTTCACGAGAGCAAACACGTCTTTGTCGACCTCGGTATCCGAAATGATTTCAACCTCCCGAAGCTGCACTCCCTTGCGCATTACGTTGACTCTATCAAACTGTTTGGGACAACTGACAACTATAATACCGAGTACACGGAACGACTCCACATTGACTTGGCAAAGCACAGGGTGCATAGAAGGGTTTTTTGAAGCAGAAAACCATAAAGAAAATGTAATAGAGAGTATAAATACTATTAGCCTATTTTACATCTTAAAAAAGTGTAATTAAGTTCAAACCTTTCTTGTTATGCCATTCAGGATCTTGGGGAAAGTCTGAATTTAATTACACTTTCTGGAATACAAAATATGCTGATAGTATTTATACTTTCTAATACATTTTCTTTACAGTTTTCTGCTTTAAAAAACCCTTCTATGTACCCTGTGAAGGATGCTTACCGTGCAACAAACCACCGAGATGAATATGCACAGATGACGGTCTGGTTGGAACGAAGGGAAAAAATCCTCCGGCATGAAAGTTACCTCATCAGCAAACTAGCGCGTCCAGGATCTGACCAGACATTCTCACGTCCGGTCAGATATGGACCGTCTGGTCTGTCGGGGTTGGTCGGGGGAGACCCGACCGGATGACACAAGATCAATAACTTG
>Ga0307517_10004555_pt1 | contig 21264 bp, 27 predicted proteins | sample 23_EM_MG_FD_194515 | JGI IMG/M metagenome (GOLD analysis project Ga0307517, IMG submission 194515) | Populus trichocarpa ectomycorrhiza microbial communities from riparian zone in the Pacific Northwest, United States - 23_EM | ecosystem: Host-associated > Plants > Roots > Unclassified | place...
TCTTGAATTAGCTGGTACATGAGCTCGAGAACGGGATCACAAAGAAACTCCTTTATGTTGTCCGAGATAAATCCTTAACACCAAAACACGAACCCCTTCACAAAGTACGGAAGTCACGAATTATTCTCTTTGTTGGTGTGCAACTCGTGGGCTTTGGAGCGACATTCGCGATCACGCAAAACTATTGGTAAGCTCTTCCTCTCGCATATGCACTGACTCCAAAAACTGACAGCCGCGATTGGGTTTCCGGTGATCATCATGCTTCTTCTTCCTCAGCGCACCTTCATCATTCCCAAGTTGCCGTTTACCAGGGAGGATCTGGCAATCCTTGTTGGCCCGACAGCTGAGTTGCATTTTTCTAATCATAGTTGTTCATCATTTAGTGAATGGATTGTTAACACTAATCTTCCTTTTTATAGACCATGGCGTCCGTGGGTGGGAGTTTCTCACTGTGACGAGTGAAAGCAGTGAAAATTTTTGCTCAAGCAGTGATAATTTGTTTCTGGGACGTTTTCGACCAAGAATTGCTGAGGCATCTCCAAATGCTGCTGGTTAGGCTGTCAATACTGGGGTGATATAAAGTTGGCGGCTGTCGCTCACAACCACAACCTCAATTCCACCTTCGACCGCTTTTGCGGTGTACATCTACAAGTCGGTCTTGATTAATTTCTGATCTTCGCCAGTCCATTCTGGATGACTCCCAATGCCATTTCTCATTGTTCAGCCCCTAACATGGCTCTTTGGGTGGCCTTATCAGATCACCAAAATTAGTGTGAACAAAACATAATGGTAACGGCCTTATGACACATATTGCATCGCTTCTCATTGGTGCCCTTGGTCCATATACTGGTCCGAATACAATTTTTGTAGAATACAAAGCGAGAGTCATAAGGGCCTATGGAAACGGAAAAGATTTTGGTGCAAGCTATTTTATGTCGGGTAGAACAGTGGAGATTCTTTCAAGTTCCTTTCGTGGGACATTATCCGTAAGTCCCTTTAACTCGGACAGATCGTAGCTAAAACAAGTTCCTAGAATCTAATTAGAAAGACAAGTGTATAGGATAAACCAATAACCTCGATTGTGTTCAATCCCCCCATACAGATGTGCCTTCCGATTTAAGAATAACCATGTTATGCTCCACCAAATCCATAACCGCTTCGTTCGCCTTAAGAGCACCGAGGATGTCCTCAGGCGTTCTGCCTTCAGCAGTGACACAAAGTTTGATGAGAGGACGTTTGCCAGTCAAATCCGACTTGAGACGGTCCAAAAGGGACCAATCCATTCGGGCAAGGGATGTGTGTAAAAAAAGACTGTGGAACTGAAGGATGACAACTTGGATGACTGGTGCCGTGTTTACAACCCGTATAATTTCAGGAAGTGCCCATTTGTTTTCGGTTATCGGTGCAGATATGGAAATCCTCTCGAGGCGCATGAGTGCGGTGAATGTGAAACTTGAAGAGAATTCCCCGTAAGTAACTATGAGATATATGTAAATTTGAAAAATATTATAGAGAGATATAACATACAACGATCGCTCATATCAATGCGTAACCTTGTGAGGGAATTTGAACACGCCGCTAGCAGCTCAGGAAATGCCAACCAATCGGAATCGAGATCCAGCTTCAGGTTTGACAGCTCCAGTGTTGTCAGACGAGTGACCCACTTCATCGCCCAGCGGTGAAGGTCTGGAATGAAGACACCAGAAAGTACGAGGGTCTCGAGAGATAGTTGAGATGTGGGAAAGCTTGCTTCGCCCTTGGTTGTCAAGCAATTGGACAGCGTCAGATGCTTGATACATTTGACATCGTCGAGGACAGAAAATGGAAGATCATAGATATGGAAGAGGTGAAGTTCATGAAAGGATGATTGCTGGAGGCAGTTCCTAAGCGTCGAGAAAAATTCCTCTTTCTGGTCGGACGGACGGTGGGAAATTTTGAGAGAGATGAGGTTGGCCATTTGTGGTATCATCCGCATAATGGATATCGCCAGTGGATTTGGAAAGCAGATCTCCAAAGTATGGGTGTAATCCAGGAAACGTGGATTCCCGAGGATGACATTGCAAACATCTCAGAGGTACTGGTCGGAGTCGTCGCTCGATGACGATGTTTACAAAGATATGTCGATCTGCGAGAGTCGAGGTAAATGGGAGGGCTTTCGAACATGCTATGAGCGACGGAATGTCCTTCTGAAGAAAGCTGAAGATATGGTCAATCAACTCTGCTGGCAGCATCATTCAAGTTGGGTGTCGGACTCGAGTAGTGCCAAAAGCAGGGCAAGCCGCGGCAGCCCCCAACAAAGCACATTTGATCGAAGATGTTGTACACAGAAAAATTCACTGTATATCCAGGCAAAGTTGAAACCTTGAACGGATCCACCACCCAACCAATACTGTCAAGTTGTTACGGCAGTTCTCCTTGTCGTTGCTCTCTGCGTATCGACAAGGCACCTTTCTTTGAATTCAACCCACGAACCCCCTTCACTTTTGTCTCTAAATTTGTCCAACACGAGTCACCAAGTCGGTTTTGACGTGTCGTCTTCGTCAGTCCACTCAGGACATGACCTCCATTTCCATTTCCCATTGCATCGCCTCCAGCATGACCTGGTGCGTAAGAAAATTAAACCTTGATCAACACGTGGTGTGAACGAAATGTACAAGTCTGGCAGTAGAAATGATCCTGAATCATGAGGGCCAAAAATTCCATGTACTGTAGACGAATTGAAGGACAGTCGGGGAATGGGAAGTAATGAGTTGATTAGGGGATCCCTTGTAGGCTCGTCATCTCTGCAACGTGGACGTTGGGGCTGGAAATCTGAACTACATTCGGGTTCATTAGGGCTGCCAGTAAAGGTTGAGAAAAAATCTGCGATGGGTCTGGCTGACTCTGGCAAGGCGACTATGTTGTTTGTGTGAAGTAAAGCGAACACCTAACGGTCTGAATAGTTGAACCGTTGTGATAAGTAGATAGGTACATACGTCATGTAAGGGCAACTGGTTAGTAGTTGTTGATTTAGTGAATTAGGGGGCAGGTAAGGCGGGGGAAAAAGTAATGTAACCTGGAGTGACTGACACATGGGGCAAACTGGGCTGCCCGATTAATGGGGAAAGAACTGTACGCACGGAAAACCCCACTGACCTCGTTTGAAATTCCATAGGCAAGAGACATAGCCTAACGCTGCAAAAGTTGAGAAGTATACTTAGTACAAAATTGTCAGTATCTGAGTTCATACGAACTAGTATTAGTCATTTTTCTGGCCCATTAGATGCGCAGATTGAGCCAGGCATAGGTCACAGCGATTTCCGTATATTGAAGGAGGAGTTTCTAACGGGGAGAGGGAATGAAAGTCTGGCGGCCCTGGCCTCAAAACACATACATCCATAGTCTGAATTCGACGATTTAAGGACGGGGGTCGCCTTCAGTAAAACCAAGGACATCAACAATTCAGCAGAAACCCTAAAATCAAAAAAGACTGTCTCTTGAAAAAAGAGAACCAGAGAATGATCGACACCGATAAGTAAGTATACGTCTTTCCAGCGATCGTGCAACTTGCGGAAATAGCGTTCCACCTTTATCCCCTAGGTTATCACCCTCGGAGTCCAAGATGGCCTCGGAGCACCGCTTAGAATCCACCGCACTGGCATCCCTCACGCTACGTTCGTGCTGACAGTAAGATGATCGTCGATGTTGTCACGCATTGTGACAGTGACTACTTTCAAGTTCAGCGATGGCCTCCAATTCTCTCATTCCTCTTGGTAGTGACGGCACTCTGCAAGGCCAACATTCAGATGGCATTCTGATTCGCAGTGGTGCGGGGCTAACAGTGGCTCAAGCCTTCCACGAAGCAGGAAAAGCCGTCAATAAGGCTTTGAACTTCGGCTACAGAGGTCCAAACGATCCTAGAGGTCGTATCCAGGACTTTTTCTCCGGACCCGAAAGAGAAAGAGCCCTAGATGAACTGTACGAAGCCGATTGGGTTAATCTGACGGAGCAGCACAAAAAGCTGCTGAAACATTGTCACGATCTATTACAATATGCTCTTCCAAAGTATGTACCACTAATCTAGAACTATCCGTAGAGCGCCCTCATTCAATTGCGCACACTATCAGGACAACGGTCATTACGCAGCTCATTACGTTCAAGATTCTTGTCACAGTAATCACTCGATACCCTGGGATCAGGCGTCTATTCCACCATCCAAAGTGCTCCAAAACGGCATCACCGCTAGCTGCTTCCCATTTCGAAAATCTTTGGAATCGACCTCACCAGCAGTGTGGTGAGGAATGGACCTTTTACCGGGATTTCGCTGTTTATTGCCTGAGTGATAGCAGCCTTCCAACGAAACTGGTGGAGGGCGAACGTCCGAGCAAGTTTGGTCAACTGAGGTCATTGGAACATAACTGGAACAAGGATCCAATTGAAGATTTGCTTTCGTTTTGTAGGTTAGTTGGCCGTAGGACTCGGATATAATTTGTGTGCTTACACGACGCTTGCAGCTCGGACTCGCGGCTTGACTTCGAGAAGCTCTGTGGCATCCACTACCTCGCTGCCATTTTAGAGCTTCCCAAATTTTGGAGACTCAAAACTGAAAACGGAATCGACACCGGGAAGCGGCATCTTGACTTCCTCTCTCGCCTCTGTGAGACCATATTTCAGTTAATGCAGGACACGGAGCTTGAATTCGCCAACGATTGTGGGGGTTATTCACCTCCGCTTTGGACATCTGCACGCCATGCTGTAGATATTCTTGCTCTGGCCACTTTTGACGGATTCCTCCGGCTTCATGATCTTTATAAAGAACATTCCCCTTGTCCCCCTCAATTATCAAGGATTGTATCCTTTCTTATACGGTGTGTTACCTGGCTCTAAGTTTTATTATTATTATACATTTTTCACAGCCCCGAAGCGGAGGGGAAACAGAGGAGTTTCCCAAAATCCCTTGGTTGTGCCCCTCAACTGAAAGAAATATTAAACTGGCAGCAGGATGCAAGTTCTCTTCAGGCTCCCTTTGATGCCCAGCCCGATTCCTCATTTTTTACGCACCGAGTTGGTAAGTCATCCCTGGATGAATTATTTTCAGCCGTTGTTAAAGGCTCCTAGAATGCTCAGGATTCCCAACCGGAAAATTCCGCATTCGTGCTATTGGAACCTTTCATTACTGGACGCCTACTAGATGGAGCACTAACCAAGACGGCAATACTGTCAGCATTTGGACGCGGGGCGATGAGGAGCCTCAGGTGCGAAAGCGGCTTTCCAACTTTTGTCATCAGTAGCTAACATTTCGAGAAGGGCTTTTTCGTGAATTCAAAGGGAAACTTATCCCTTGGTAGTAACGGCGCAGAGATCGACGTAATGGGTATGTATCAAACCTCTTGTTTTAATATTGAGATTCATGCTTCGTTAGGCAATGTATTAATAACAACACTCAGTCGTCAACGCACCGAACCATGGCCAAATCCCTGGTCCCATCCTCTTCCAACCTTTTCATATTCAGAGGAATCGAAGATGATTACTGTTAAATTCTATATCGATCCAGTGGTATCCGACCACTGGCCACGGGCCGAGAGCAAATGGCGAGAGAAAACATTTGCCCTGGCAGCACGGTCCGTGGTGGGTACAGTAATCCCAGCTTTCAAGAAATCGCCAGTTGGGCTCCAGATTCAGCCAAATCTACTATCCGATGGGCCGACTCTGACTCTGTTGGATACGAACGCCACGCCCATGCGTGGGACAATTTAGGAGTCGAAGAGATAGGGGAAAATATGGAACGGGATGACTTGCTCAGGATGCAATGGGAGATCGAGAGACTTTGACAATGAGACTCGCAAATAACTTGTGATCACGTGCTGACAAACATGCCATTTCGCATGTCAATACTTATGTATGTATTTGGTCCACGAAGATGCAACGTTTTCGACTGCTACCGTGCTACGAGCAGCTGCCTTTGACTTCAAATGTCTTCCTGCCAACAAGTCGGAGGACCTCCTTTGAACACCGATATCAGTGGGATTGGCGTTCGCCTGTCATTTTACCTCCAAACCCTCTTCCTTGGTATGAGAGTTTGGTTACTTTTATACCATGATTAACATTGCGATTAGGTTTTCTTTCTGCGCGTTCGGGGTCAATCCATGAAATTGCTGGCGCATTATATACTCTCATGGCCACTAACGCTGCCATGGGGATTACCGGTCTGATCCTTGGTCTCAAGCCCGTGCCGGATATCAGTTTGCAGGAGTATGCGACCCCGTAGTATCAACCAAAAATCGCTGTACTGACCATTTGTGCCTGGTAGTGCCATCATCGTCTTGTACCTCCTTTCGATGTCTTGGATCGTCGTGATCCCATCGTTGTCGTCTTGCAGCCGGCTTTCCGATGACACCAAAGTATTGCAACTGGCATCGGTCATCCAGAGCTATGTGATTCTCGCATTCGCGTTCACCGTTCTCGCCACCGCAGACCGCTTTGGGACGAGCCCGGAATGCAATCAGGATACGCAGGCAGTCATCTTCCGCCCGTTTTCGGCGTTGAAGGCTGGTCGTATTATTGGCTGGATAGTTATCAGTTCAGCATTTATCTTCTACACTGCTATGACCGCCAGGGATTACACTACCCAAATATTGAAAAGGACCAGAAGAAAAAAACTTCAGACAGACACCAAAGAAGCTCCAATACCGCAAAAGTCTGAGCCTCCCGTCGCTGCTTTTATGCCCGACAAAGCGAGGCAGACACCACGGAGACAAGTGAGGCTGCTCTCTTTCCACATCATATATTTGATATTTATTCATCTGTGTATGTAAGTCGACATTCGAACAGTTGAAACCCAGCAGGAATGTCGATGGCCAATTGCTATTCACCCTTGGATTCATTCTCGCCACATGGGCCCTCTTCGTACTCAACACGGAACTGGTCATTCGTTGGAATCAGCCACCGGGGCAAAGGGGAGGAGTTTCATGGCAGTTCGGGCAGGTACGGATATTGTGTAGACTTGGATTGATCGATTTGACAACCTCTCCAGATTTTGCCCATGTTTTTAACGCTCTTGCCCCTGGTCAATATGATCAGCGCTTTCAGGCAGTTTGGTATAAAACCTACGAAGCAGATTCAGCGCGAGGAGTTGGTAAAGCTATGCATTATATACGATTGTGAATTTGAGAACCGTAATGGTCATTGAGTCAAATACGTTTATTTGGCCAATATCATAACTTGACTCCAGGGACACTAAGAAAATCGGGGTACTCGTGGCAAAATGATTCTCGCGACAAACTTCGTTTGCAGCACACAGGGTGGTCCCTGATCATGGCGATTGAAGATCCGGAGGGGCAGAAGTGCATGATGCCTGTATTGATCACCGGCACCCTTTGGCTTTTCGTCTCGCCAGATTGAGAGATGGTTGGTGGTGTACCCTTTGAGTTTGAAGTGGTAGTAGTATTCTTTGGAAAGAGGACGATTCAGCCAGAGCGTGTGGAACCCTAAATCAAAAATTGTTTCTTGAACTAATGATCGAACGGGTCTCGTAGACATAGCCTTTGAACTTAAGCATAGCACCTAGATTGAGCAATGACCTCTCGACGATGAAGATAATTAAGGCCAAAGTCTCTCCAACACACACACATCCGCTTCGACGATATCTCGGAAAAGACGGAGCTCGTCTTCAGTACGACCAAGGATCATCGAGAGCATTCCACCTTAAGCTTCATCCCACAGTCCAAGATGACCTCGGAGCACCCACTACCAGACGTGATCGACGATGTCGTCGCTCATTGTGACAGCCTTGGTTTTCCGCCACCTCCCATCGAAGCTTTGTCGATAGATCACCTTGTCAACTAATTCCTCAGATCCCACCCCCACTCAAAGAACCCAGACAGATACTCGATTTTTTGAAGGGAGCACATTGAAACGTGTGTTTATGAGATTAATATTCTTGGAGAAGGTCGATTATCCCTCTCGCCGTTATTTGCGGAAGAAAACACCCAATCCGGGCTTTCATCTCCTCAACAGATTCGTGGGTACCCGTCCACAGAGACTTTGCTACCATCATCCTGGGGAGAATCGAACGGGGAGGCAGTCTAGTCGTGACCACTTCTCATAGAGGTCGACTCCGAAGGACCTAGCATCACCATGTAAAATAATATGCAGATAAATCGAGATCTGTCGGATCCTGATGTTCGGGCGTGATGGTTTCAAGCATTGGGAGGGTATCAGAACATTTGAACACCAACTCCTTTATCCACCGAAGGTCTTTCTCCTGAACACCAGCTCTCGGAAGCGCAGACCGTTCGGCAGACTCAGTAAATGACGCAAAGCACTCCCCATCCCTCCGAAAATGATAAGATTGAGAGACCCGGTGTGCGGGGGTGAGGTCAGTGACCAGAGGGAATTGTTGCCATGGTCCAGTGGCACCTCACAAACCAGGTCCAGGTTCTCGAGATGAGGGAAGGAACAGATGAAATCGAAAAGATCCGGGCACGAAAACGTAGAGGGACCTGAGGTTGATGGAGAGGCCGTGGAACAAGGCAAAGGGGAGTGTTGGACGGCCACACAAACTCAGCTCTGCGACGCAAGAAAAAGACCTAATCCAATCAGCCCCCTCCACATCTTTCGGAAAGCTGTCGATTCTAAGGATGCTGACGCGGGATGCGGGAGAGTTCGTCGGATCTGGGAAGGTGTTGTTCCATGACTGGAATGCATGGGCGGAATGGAAGAAGATATTGGCGAATAGATATCGATAAACTCCCTGTTTTGCGCTTCCGGTAAAACTAACCATACATAAATAACGCAACCGAAGAGATACACTTACCTAGAGCCCGATTCTTCCAATCAACAAAGAAGTTGACGTACGCAGATGTGACCGTCGATCATTGTGACGCGACATCACCTCCAGTACTCAGTCCGCGATTCATTGAAGAATGTCCTGTTTCAGCACCAGGCCAGCTGAATATGTCGTCAGCCTTTCCGTAGTATACCCGACTCTCTTCTCTCGTCGTGCTCAATCACCATGACCTCCCCACCAAACCCCCAATTTCAAAACCTTATCCGCACCGATTTCTGGTTCAACGACGGAAACATCGTCCTCATCGCCCAAAACGCCGCTTTCAAGGCCCATAAGGGTCAGCTCGCGAGACATTCCGAAGTCTTTAGCGATTTGTTTGCTTTGCCTCAGCCTTTGCCACCCTCGCGATCATCTGGGGAGCACGGAAAGGGGGACGCGGTCGAGGAGGTCGATCTTATCGATGGATGTCCCTTTGTGATATTACAGGATTCCCCGAGCGACGTGTTCTATTTTCTGAGTGCTCTTTACGACGGGTTGTGCGTCTCCTTTTTTCAATTTATCCCTTCGAATATCCTAACTTTCTTCGTCAGATATATTACACCCCCCCGCTTGCATTCCCGACCTCACTCACCCACCTTCCCTAACCTCTCAGCCGTCATCCGTCTTTCATCGAAATACCTCGTCGATCCACTCGTCCAACGATGTCTCTTCCACCTCTCTCTCGACTGGCCCCTCTCCCTTTCTGCATGGGACGAGCGAGAGGCAAGGTTCACGATCTACCCTCCCTACCCTTCATCTTCCCCACCCTCAAAAACCTTTGGCCGGGGAAACAGAGGTGCCCGCTACATCCCCCGTCAATTCTGTCCCCACCCTATCCTAGTCATCCAACTCGCACTCGAGATGAACCTTCCAGGAATCTTGCCAGCGGCCATGTACGATCTCTCCAGATACGGTCCAAGCAAGATTATGAACGGGACCACCACCCCATCCACCACATTCGACCGATTGGTCGCTCAACTTTCCAACTCCCTCGAATCAGACAGACCAAAGTCTCTCCGCCTCTCACGAAATCTGTTTTGCCAAATCCTGCGTGGACGAGAGGAATCACAACGCTTTCTCGCTTCGTTTGTCGAAAAAGAACTTCATTCCCGTCCGCCTTCTCCCAACTGCCAAAACCTTCCCCCTCCTTCGCCTTCTATCCCAACCACTCCACCCAACTCCCAAGACCCCGCCTCTATCCCAACAACAACTCCCTCTCCTCACCCCATCGAAACCCAAAACAACCCATGCTCCGATTCATTCTACTTCATCCTCCTCAACGTCCTCCGCTCCGTCGGCGGAATATCCTTCGGTAGAGACGCAGACGCCCTCTTCACTCTCACTCAAGCTGTCGAGATGCTCGATCGAACAGACTTTTACGTCTCCGGTTCGACCCCGCCCGGCGATGGTGATAATGGGTCGAACACAAATCAACCGCCGCCGCAGCGTACTTTTGGTCTGAACGTGTGTCCGGTTTGCAAGCAGGAGTTCAAGGAGAAAGTTGGGAAAGCTAGGGAGGAGATGTGGAGTTATTTGCCCTTGTGGTTTGGGTTGGTTGGACCAGAGGTGGAAGTGCCTCGAATTTAATTTAATTTTTTTTGCGTGCTTGCGTGTTTTCCATTTTGCTTTATAGTTTACTAGAACTTGCTTAATTTAATTCTTAATATTAATGTATACTTGATAAGATAATGAATTTCGATAATTACTTCTCTCATTCCTTCCGACTTCGAGTGATTTGACGAATCTTATGGGGCTGGTGCTGAAAACAGTGATCCGTTTTTTTTGGATTGAGAACTTGTAAAATACTTAGGTACTTAGTACACTATTATGACTATGACTCGGAATTGGAATTGGCGTGCTTACGGGACATGATGCTTATTTTTTCTCGTTACAAGAGAAGAAAAATTCTGGAATGTGCCAAATCGATAGCCCACACGACTTGAAAACAAAGGAGAAATTGACGTCTGATTCGGGCCGCTTTCGACAATTTCGCGATGCTGCCGCACACCAATATTTGCACTAGAAAAATCACTCAAGGAAGAAGTATATATGTATATAAATTCATTGGCAGATAATTAAAAAGTTGTCTAGATCTGTACAGAGCCTCCGGAAAAACAACATGAGAACAATGAAAGCATCGAAAACGAAGGAAGCCATGAAACCTTATAGTAATCCCACAAACTGGATTACCACCCCATTGCGACTTGTGTCTGTCGAGCTGCCTCCTCTTTAGCGCTTCTCTGGTTCCCCCCCACACCCACACCCTTCTCAACATCGTCGACTATAAGTGAATCAATTGAAAACTTTCCAGCCGAGATAAAGACAGGCGCTTACTCAGACATCGAACAGTCCAGATAGGTTGATGAGCAGGACCTTTCTGGGACGGGCGATATTCGACCGAGACACGTCGTTTGGACGCCAACTCTTGGACCAAGGATACTGATGAAATCGAAGGACTGGAATGGGATGGTGCCGAAGTACTAGTAGACGTATGTCCCGAGGAATTGCCATTACTCTGATTAGCCAGTGGTCCGATGTCAGAGTCGATAAGCTCTGTGATCCACGTCTGAAGAGTGGGTAGTCCTTTGGTAATATACAAGGTGCCAACATAGCTATGAAATCGTGCCGCTATTTGCTACAACGCAAGAAGACTCATCACAATGAGCATTAGTTAGACCAGAGAATAACTCACTTCAAGGTCGTGAACGTGAAATTTCTGTTTCGGTTGACAAATATTCAACCAATTGTCGAGCATGTTTGAAGAGGTGTAGCGTGCTCGCCAAGTCTGTGCAACGAATCATGAAGTCGGATAACCACTAAACTAGAGCAAGATTTACCCTTATTTCTTCTGCACTTAGGACAGGGCGTTTTGATACGAGATGGACGGTCACAGCATAGTTCATGACAGAAGCTCCTAATTCTGCAAGTCGCTCGTTGTCTCCCAATTCACGGGATTCACTGGGTGAAGTCTTTTCTGGCAGCTCAGGAAGTGTTGTGTTTGCTGGGCGGTTTGGAAGTACGAGAATGATGGGCTTTTGGATAGCTTACCTAAACAACTTTGCGCATCTATTCAAGACTTATCAGTCGGAGAAGCAGTTGGGATATGACGAGAATTACCTCTTTCGATGGTTCTCTGGGGATCACCCATTGTAGACTGCTCTACTGACGGGTCGCGACTTTCCACAGTATCGGTTTCTCCTTGTGAACTTGGGCGTTGCTTATCAGAATTTGCTCCACAAAAATCATTCAGGGGAACTATAAAAATCAAGTTCTACATCAAACATGAATGAAAAGGTGGAAAGTTGTATAACCTGACTCATGATCGATTGTATCTTCTGTTGCAGGATGCTCATCTGGGGTCTTGAGTCCATCTCATTAATATTCAAGTCAATGGGACATTCTCAAAACAATGGGTTGTACCTTGGGGCGGCTTAATTGATGGAGACAGATCCAAGGGCAGTGGTTCTAGTTCGTGGCTGCCTGAGACATTCACCGGAGACGTAGGTTTTGTGTCTGTCGTGAAAACATAAGACTGGGGTATATGGGAGGGAGGGAAGACCACAGAGCGAGTTACTTCCGCGGATTTGAGAATAATCCGTTTAAAGTCTTCTCTTGGCGTACTTGGGTATACGCACCTTGGTTTCCATCTGCCTTAAGTAAACTGTCGGCATGACTCTCCGATTGAACCGATTCCACCAGCGGGGTGCCCGCTTCGCGGACACGCGTATGTTCGGCAATACCTATACTCCTATTAGCCCATTCTACGGGAAAAGGTTTTAGAGAAAAGTACCGTTCTGCGGTCCACGAGCTTCCAGGATTCGTCCAGAAGAATCTTCTGCGTCTTCCTGTAGACCAATTAAATTTCAACAGGAGATAATACACTTGTGTAACGTACGTTGCTCAAAACAGATATGGAGTCCGCGTCTCTAGTCTGTAAACGATTTTCTAAGGGTGTATTCATCTGAATGCATCTTGTTGTTACCTTTTCATTCAAGTAGTCCTGTAGTTTAGGTGACGGTTGGGCAACCTAAGTCAAATTGTCAGTGATATTACAGCGTAACGTTGAATGACTTACTCCCGCTTGTTCCACAGGATCAGAGTTCACAGACAGCAAAGATCCCTGCATTGAGAGGGGCTGCTGACTTGAGGATGAACTATCACTGCCCGATCTGGTATGACGGCTCCCTGGTGAGCCTGAATCTCGATGGCCAAAGTAATTACCAGACCCTGCTCCAGTCTGCTGAAGTGCATCCGGCGAGAAGTCGTACCGTGTGACACCTGAAAGGTTGAAACTTAACGTGCGGACAAAGAGACATTGATTCTCGGGATCAACATTGTCTTCTTTGAGATCACGGATCTCGCCTTTCTGCGGACCCACTCTTCCACTCGCGCCAGTACATTCCCACGTATATGAATGATTTTGGTCGTGCTTGAAAACACAAGAGGCAGTCTGGCCAAATTTGCACGAAGATGTTGCGATTCCCCAAGAAGATACTTTATCAACGCCTACGACTACGCGGATATCACCATCCTTGACGTGTCGCCCACGGGTAATTTGGGCATACGTGTACCAATCGCTTGCTTTTTGTGAGATGGTAAAACGAATACCCCACGTATTGAGTAAATCCAGTGATGTCGCACCATGAGGCATTACGAGGATTGCGGCTTCTTTTGCAGTACTCTCGAATATATGATCAGTAGACGTTTCGCTACCATTTGAAGATTAGTTAATATAGGTCAGTGAGATATCACTCACCCGGTCAAGTGAGTAGCAATCTTTCGCACAGAAGTACAGCCCAGATGGGTATTAGGGCCATATACCACAGTTTTCTGGATGTCGAGATTATGACAGGGGAGAGGTATAAATTTCTCTGGGACCGATCCACGATTGATCGGGTGACTGGCTGCGAGGAAGATGTTAAAGAGGAAGTCAAATTCTCCACTGGAAGTAATGATCCCAACGTCGCCAATGCTGACACCCTGTCGGCGGTATTCGATCGGAAGCTGCATTCCTGGCCCAGGAACCCACAAGGGATACCCTCTTTTCTTGGTCAAAAGTCGACTCGAATATATCTCGTGATCTGCTCTAGCAGTCGCGGTAAGGTCATCGAAGTCGTCTAAATCTTGATTAGAGTCAGATTGAAGATGGTATATCGAAATCACCCTGCTGAAGACTTGTTGTTTGTCCCAGGTCACTGTGGTTTTGGGAGTTCAGACTGATATTCACAATTGTGCTACTACCACCGTAACCAGTCGCCGTATTCGAGTTCTGCGACTGCGGGAAATGGGCCGTTGTGGCATTGGTGAATGTTGGAGAAATCGGACTTTTTCCGAATGAGAATTGCAGTTAACTCCAGGAAAATGGGGTAGTTTACCTTGGCGATACATGAGATTCTGACCTGGAGTCGCAAGGAGATCCTTTTCCCGATGCAGGTTGGTTGGAATCCATTTGCGAAAGCAATTAGAACTTGGGGGGGTAGATCGATGTTGAGGTTAAGATTGGCACATTTCGTGCAAAATGGTCACAATGCACAGGTCTGTTGTGTATTCAAGTTTATGTAAATGGTAACTAACTACAGTCTGTATTGTTTGAATCTCCGACAAAATTGTAACCGATTGTATTGGTGATTATAACGCTCGACTTCGACAACCCCATCGATAAAATCAAGCACGATGGAGAATTGTGAATAATGTGAATAAATTAGTAAGGATGTTGATAACGGAAAAACTTTGAAACGGTCTTCCTGGTGTAATTGGGAGGAGCGAAAAGCCTGAGATACAGTAACACTGTTACCAGGAATCCTACCACAATCGCACAGATTCGAACGGCTTGGTGTAGTGATTAGCGACCCATGCATCGTCGCCCTTTTCCCGAAGACAGAACCTTGTAGCGGCAGTTTGATTTGACCATCCACTAAAACTTTAAGATATTAGATTTAGGTATGCAAATATTCAAACTCGACATGGTATATTCCGACAATAAAAAGCTAAAGCTTCTCTCCCCGATGAATGAATTCATAACATACTTTCCCAGCCTCCGCACCTAAAATCCCCTTCATCTGCTCAAAATTTATCTCGCACAACTCCTTTATACTCCTCACCTTGGCCATAACAGATTTGTAATTCTTCATCGTGATTCCGGGCAACGAGCGGAGGACCTCTTCAGCAGCGCTATTCACACCTGCTCCAGCCTCAGGATCGTTATCCGCCCCAAGAGAAATGGCTTTGATGGGATCTGGTTCAGGATTGTTGGCTTTCAGGTCGTTGAATATATCGGATGTGGCATAAGGCGAGGATGACCAAATTATGCGCAGACGGGGAAAGGAAATAGTCAGCAGGACGATTTTGGACTGAAGGATGGGCGATGAGAAATTGGATTGATCGTCTGGGCCTGCCACTGCTGCTTGCTTCTTCTGGGGATATTTATTCGACGCTTTTGCATACGACTTGATCTCCGCAGCAATCTGCTGCGAATTAATGAGTGAACAATTGGCATGGGAACAACACACCTCTAGAGAAAATGCCTTATCTTCCTCGAATTCAATTAGCAGGATCGGGTACTTGTAATGCTGACTCATGAGCTCGCACTGAGTATAACTACGGGACCAAAGTCAGGATCCTGGTCACCAAACGCTGACGATACTCACAGGCGACCACTATTAAAACTCGAAATCAAATCTGCCAGGCTCTTCCTCTCAACGCAAATATCTGGTGTCAAGACATAATCTCCAACTGTCAATGTGGCAGGAATCACCAACAACCCAGAAGCATGCAGCAACGATGGTAATGTCGAACGAAACTCTCTCATATCCACGACAACCTAATTTTATATTAGATCATGGAAACAAGGCATTTTGCCAATGTCCCGCTCACCCTCGAAGATTCAGTCTTGACTTCCCTCCTGCCACCAGCCACCCTGGTGCTAATAGTCTTGAGAATGACATCGTTAGCGGTCTGCTCTCTGCGGTCCTCAACGAGTGTTATCATCATCGACTGAAGCGGACAATCGTCAGAATGTCTAATCACCAACTTTCGAGGTGACCCACCCCTCGTTCTTTGATGAGCCGTTGGAAGGCATCCTTCTCTTTTCTAATTCCAGCAAGGTATTTATGTTCTTCGCAAGAGTTCGTATAAACCATGTGGTAAACGCGGACTGCTAATCCAGGATTGGAGCTCTTATATACCTGGGATTGTGGTCGATTCAATGAAACAAACATTGGACATTGAGTAAATGGTCACCTCGATGCGTCGAACGAAATCCATATCGGGCTCGAACATGACTATGAACTTCGGTTTAATCTCATCCAGCATACGGTCGTCCGTATCGTCAGAGTATGCTCGAACGAGGACAGTTTCCTCCGGAGTCAAAAGACCATAGCTGTCACTGAACTCGCCCATCAACGTTTCCGAGGTGAAATCAATGAGAACCAGGTTGTCGTCCACAAGGTTGATAACATCATTGGGCAATAACGTCTCGCCCTGAGAATCCCAGCTGATAGAGCAAACATTGAGGCCAAGTCATAACATGGATTTGTTTAGGACTTACAACTGGACAAATCCGTCCGCTTCACCCTGTATCCCTCGGAGTGTATACTCTCTCGGTTCTGGCTTCGGTACCATAGGTGGTGCAGCACGAGCGGTACTACTGCCAGAAACAGCGGGCAGTGGAGCACCTCCTCGAACACGACGCCTGTTCTGAGCTTTCTGTGCACGGTCTTGGTCTTTCTTCTTCAGAGCAGCACTCATCTCCTCGCTTTCCCTGTCGCCAGTCGACAAGACGTCGTGAACATGACTACTGCTTGTTGAGGAAGCAGGTAAAGCGATAGGAGGCTGACGGCCATCTTTCTTTCTGGATCCTAACCGGCCTTTCCACCAAAGATATGATCCGAGTTTCCTCATCATCATCTTTCGACCTTGACTTCCGGGTGGTGCATTCTCGTCCATGCTTGACAGGAATTCGGTTACAAGATTGCAAGTACGGGTCGACGATGTCATTACGAGGATCGTATTGGATGAGCCACTAGCTGGAACACGCAATGTCCAGATCAAACACTGACAGAGAGCATAACGCGCGTCACTCACGAGTTGAATCTGGTTTCTTCAGGTTTTCTTGCCTAATGATCTCACCCTCCGCCTCAAGCAAAATCTCGGACAAAAGATTCCACTTCGGAAGCTCTTCCAGCACAGGTTCAAGACCTTCGGGCATCCATTTTGGTCTGACTTCGGTCTTGTTCCCATCATCCGCATCTTCTATCAGCCGACCCTGTACATCATCCAATGCAGCCCAAGCTTCGTCATCTTCTGTCAGGTCAACCACTTGAGAGACCAAGTTCTTCGAGACAGAGGTCATCAGGTAGCACCGTCTCTTTGCGGATTGAAAAATGATATTGGCCGCATCAGATAACATCCAGAGCGGCTGGTGTTGTTTAGCCCCTCCAGATTGTGAGATCGAATTAGCGGCAATCAGGGTTTCCAAATACGAGTGAAATTGTAGTGCATCATATGTGAGGAGGTAACTAACGGGTTCAACACTTAGTAGTTTTCGGTATCTAGGTTTTACTGAACTTACCTAAGGAGACGTCGTAAAGTGCCAAGATCATTCACAAGTTGCTTCGTCTTTGGTCCAACTTTATGCCAAACTGTATCGAGTTGACGGCGGACGACAATTTCGAATGAGCGAAAGTACGCATTTTCTACATTGAAGTCATCCAGGTCCAGCTGTGTAACAATTTGGTTTATAGGATATAATCATCCATGTATTAGGACGTACTGTTGTGTTTGCACGCTTTAATTCGGATAAGGTAGCAGTCATACACTGAATAATTGCATTGTGAATGTCTTGCATTGATTCAGTCAAATTTTGAGACAGTTCCACAACATCCGCGCGACGGCGTTCAAGAGATTTCTTGATGTCTTCATGAAACCTGACAGCCAATAAGACTATGGTTCATCGCAAAAGAAAGTAACTCGCACCGAGGAAAAATATGCACGTTACGAATCTGTAGCTCCTTCATAATATTTTTCAGCGGAGAAAACCCACTCATGATATGCTCTGGTTGGTCAGTAAATGCCTTGACAAAACCCTTCTTGTTTTTCTCGCGAAATAAGCGAACGATAAAGGCTTCCAGTACAAGAGGTGTAACCCTGAAATAGGTGTTGAAATTCTCTGTCCAGAACAACAATAAGTCAGCTAGTACTTCTCGGCATGAAGAACGAGGAGTCCAGTGATGAGTTCCGTAGGGATATCGGATTGGAGCATGTCCACAACGAGGATGCGAGAGGTGACCGAAATTATGCCACCTTGTTTATATAAATTCTGTCTAGTGGGGTCATTTTCAGAACGGATATGTGGTACAAATGATGGTCGCACCTGTCCTTGCTGGGAGTTTCATAACCTACGATCCGCAACCCAGGCTTGCGACATCCCATGATACCCAACTCTTCCCCTATTGCCGATTCCTCCTCTGGTGTGGCATTCACGAGTAATACAAGATTCTGGGGCGACTCGTAGATTTTCATAAGGGTACATACTATTCGTCGCAGGCCCAATCCCCTCGCTAAGATCAGCAAGTCGTTTGAAGCAGGATCATGAAGAGTCTGAAGAATCGACTTGTGAAATGATAATAACGTGGCCATTTAGACCGTTTCCAGAGAGCTTGAATGACTTTCTGAACACTAATCAATGTAACACATTTGTAATTTCGGAAACGTGGATGTTGTATCCAAGTTAGCCGATTTATTTGGTCGTGCATCAACCACTCGTTCATTGACCATCATGGGCAAACTGAACATCGCCCATCACAAATCCTACCACCCCTACAGGAGAGATAACATCGAAAGAGTAAAACGAGATGAAGAAGAAGCAAGGTTAAAGGAACAGAATGAGGAGGGTAGGATGATGCTGGCAGTGCGCAAGAACATAATCTTAAGTCTTGACAATCAGATGATAACTACCTTACGTTAGGATGCAGAAGCTCGTATGGACCTCCTCCGACAGCGAGCTAGTACCTCCAACTCCTCTGAGAAGAAAGGAAAAAGACGGAAGGATGAGGACGATATGAAGCTTATTGCCTCTTCAAGCTCAATGCGGGTTGCCCCTCTTCCGACAACAAATGGACATATCAACCTGTTTGAGGATCTGGAACACGTATGTTAATTTTATGACATTGGTTTGCATGGTTCATAATTCTCGTAAAGACTCAAAAGGCGATTGCTGCCGCCATACGAGCCACAAGAAAGTCATCCACTGTAGAGACGGACAAGGGCGTTGCCCTGGCTCCAGCGCCTAAAGATCTCCAACCTTGGTACTCGGAACGCAATAAGGACAACGCACAAGTTGATGAAGATGGAGACGAGAAGCGGTAAGTCAATGCAAACTTGAATTAGAACACATTTCCATTGGAAATTATAGCCGGAGAGAGGAATATCGCAAGGCAGCTCAGGACCCCTTGTCATCGATAACGAAACAATTATCTGCTAAGGTCCATTCCTCATCTTCAGCACCAGGACGACCATATCGACGCCCCAAAGATATTGTGGACAAACCCCCCGAAGTGCAGGCCCGACTTTCTCGAGAATCGTCTGAACGACAACGCGCACTCGACCTCATCCGACGCAAGAAACGGGAAATGGAAGGAAATGCCACGCCTAGCACTGTTTTCGGTGATCCTGCTGGTGGATATGGAGATGTTTATAATCGACGGGAGGTTGAAGAAGCACACAGGCATAGAGACAGGTGGCGAGAAGGTGGTTATGCCCATCGCAAATGGGGAGACGAAGATAATAACCAAATTCAACGCTCAAAACTATGGTGAAACCCTTCCGATGTGAGTAAGGGATTGACTCGATTGGCTTTATGTGGCAGTGAGGCCCTCTTTCCAGTATCTGCCATGCGCGGAGACCAAAGCGTTTATTATTGTCATTAGATCATTAGATCGCTTCCCGAATTTCGACACACATTGGAGGTTTTAGTCAGCTCTAATCTAAGACACATTTGCTCCACAGTGAGGATGAACTCCGCAATAATGGCGTATATAAGGAAGACGGGGCATATCGTAACCGTTTCAATTCTTCGCCCGTCATGTCAACCCTCAAGAACGTCCTGATTGCTGGTGTATGTGTGCCCTTCAACCTCCGAGTCAAGTATCACGGCAGCTCACCTTCATAGGGAAGCGGAAGCGTAGGAACCATCCTTGTAAACGAGATTATCAAGTCTCAGAAATTCAACCTCTTTGTGCTTACTCGAGAAAATACCTCCACGGCTTTTCCGTGCGTGACGCTGTCGAACCTATTCCATGATAACTGATTCGCAATCTAACTCGTAGTTCTGGTGTCCATGTCCTGAGGACGGACTATACTGTCACATCCTTGACATCTCTCCTCTCCTCTTCGCATATCGACGCGGTTGTTTCCAACCTTAGTGGTCCGGCGCTTGGCGCTCATCAGTTTGCTTTGATTGATGCAGCAAAGATCGCTGGGGTGAAACGATTCTTGCCCTCTGAATTTGGCTCAGACACAACGAACCAAAAAGTCTTGGAGTGGGCCGAGTTCCTCAGAGAGAAGAAGCAGGTTGTCGATCATTTGAAGACCAAGGAAGGTGATGGATTTGAGTGGACTTCATTGATTACTGGACTATTTTTGGATTGGGTCTGTTATCTTCTGACCTTAATCGCGTTGTGCGACTAACGAAGTAATTATAGGGTCTTCAACACGACTTCCTTGTTAACTTCAAGGACCACACCTTCTATCAATGGGACAATGGCGCCGTTCCCTTCAGCGTCACCAACATTGCCACGATCGGAAAGGGGATAGTCAACATCCTTAGCAGCTCTGACAGACTTGCAGCGACTGCAAACAAATACATCTTTATTTCATCCCACACAATTACTCAGAACCGACTCTTCGATGCGGTTAGGAAAGCGACACCAGGCGAGGAGTGGACCGTTGAACATGTTAACTCGAAGGCGGCAGCGGCCAAAGCTAAAGATAAAGTTGCAAAAGGCGATATCTCTGCCGAGTATGAACTCATCAAGTACGTCACGTTTGCAGAGGGAGCTGGCGACCTTGGCGATTTTAGGAAGGTTGTGAGCAATGATTTTCTAGGATTGGAAGAGGAAGATTTAGAAGCAGATGTGAAGAAGGCCCTGGAAGGAATGAAGACCTCGCATTGAGGGACATATATAAACTATTTAAAATTTATCCAATGGCAATAACCGCACGCGCTTTATTGTGCTCATCTTGCAGATTGACCTATTTTAACCTGCTGCTCTTGACTTAAGGCTGGACTTCTTGGTCCATGCCTCAAATCTCTTGGGCCCTGACTTTGACGCGCCATTCAGTGGTTCAAGACATAGTCCATGGACTGGAGGTGTCTAAGCGCCCAATAGGCGCCTCGTGCGATATAAAACACATTATAATCGCTGAGATATAAACCATCTCCCCCAAGTCGTCATCCTCGT
>Ga0307517_10004556_pt1 | contig 21260 bp, 4 predicted proteins | sample 23_EM_MG_FD_194515 | JGI IMG/M metagenome (GOLD analysis project Ga0307517, IMG submission 194515) | Populus trichocarpa ectomycorrhiza microbial communities from riparian zone in the Pacific Northwest, United States - 23_EM | ecosystem: Host-associated > Plants > Roots > Unclassified | place...
TCCACTACGTTAGCTGTAATTGACCAAACATAAAAAATTCAACCCTGAACCTAGCATGCTACATCTACTCTCATCTGATTTATCTGAGTATATTATTAAACATAAATCTATCTTAAATTTTTGAGGTATTCACTACCAAGTCAATTTAATATATTATTTTTTTAATATTAAAAAAATATTATTTTAAATTTTTTCTAGTTAAACTATAATTTGACGGATTGTATAAATTGTTTTTAAATTTGTAAGATTAATTGGGTTATATCGTGTCAATATTTACACGATTTAAATTTTTTACTACTATAAAAAAAAATACGCAATATTTAAATATTTGAATACGAGGAAAGAATATAGAATATATTTGTATTTTAAATTTGTTCTTTTTAAATTATATTCATTTTCACTCTTATTAGTTTTTTATTAAAGCTTTTTTTAATAAAAAAATACAATATCAAGTGATGCTTAGTATTTATTTAAAAAATCCAGCATTGATTAAGATTTTAAATTGAGTATCTATCGAAAATGTGGAATATATATTATATAATATATTCATATTTTTAATTTTAATTTTTTGTTATTCATTTTTGCTGGATGTGTGAATTTTATTAATTCGATTTCCATCGATAATTAACTAATTAGGTTGAAAGAGTATATTAAGATGGGTAGGTGTAATAGAAGATAAATCTACTAGAATAAAATTATTAAAGTTAAACATTTCCTATGGGTATAAGATATGATGATATGGATAACACAATGAGAATAGTGAAAATAAATATAATTATTTAAGAATTGATATGATAATGTTCCTAAGAATTTAATTACTTTTATATAGCCTACTTTTCACTATTTTTAGGGTATGCTTCTTGTCAAAAGCCTACTTTTGAGCATGTGTTATTGTATAGGTTTGGTGATTTTGTCCAGTATGGCTATGGTATAAAAATTCTAATTCAGAATTTTATATTAAATATTTTATTTTTGATTTACAATTTTTTAAATAAATCTAAAAATCAATTTAAATAGATTAGAAATTTTAAAAAATAAAAAATTCTGAATTCTAAATAAATTAGAAAATCCAAAAATAAAGAGAAAAATAAAAAAAATGCATGGACAATACCTTTTAGATCTAATATGGACCTTGGCTAATTATAGCAAACCAACATCTTATAGAATTCAATTCGTAGAATCAACTAGTAAAATTTAATCACAATCACGATCCAACAGTTAATTAAATAGAAAATAATGGGATTTAGGCCAGTTAATTGCTTCGTGCAATACAGACCTTGACTTAATTAACTCTATGCCGTTTATTCATAAATATTCCTACAAAAGATTTATGCAGGACGATTATAACAATCCAAATAAGTAATAAGAACAAAATACGTCAGTGTTCCAGCACGACCCGTATATAGCTGTATCCTTCTTGTCAAAAAGCCTACTCTTGAACATGGCATTATTGCAAAGGTTTGATAATTCCGTTGCAAGCTCCAATTTTTCAAAGCAATATATCCTAGGAGCCAGTAAGACGCCAGCAGCTCTTCGATCCTAGGCAAAAACATGTTAAACACGTTGGAACGCTTTCTACCAAAAATCTTTTGCCCAGATACTTACTATCTTTTGGTGTTCAACGCGGAAGACGTTTTTTTCCCCAGAACCAAACAGCTACGGGCGGCTATGCTTACGTTCTTGAAAGCATTAATTCTTCCCGTTTTTAGTGAGCAGCGCACGAGTGGGGGCCAATTGCTCTATAACACGGTTGAGTATAAGGAAATACTACCGTGCTAGCACTCTATTTTTGGCAACTTGCCTCTTCTACTCAGATCAGGCATCACTTTTCTCATTTTGGTCTTTTTTTTCCCCTCCTCATTTTAGCATTGCCTTCTCTCTCCATGGCTCATTTTTCGCTTTATGTTTATCTGTATTCAAAACAAACACTTCTCCATGAACCATGTGCCATTCACTGACTTATTTGGATGTACAAGAAAAAAACATGCCCATTATATTAATTAATGTGTTTTTTTTTAAAAAAAGAAGAAGAAGCAGGCAATGCCTTGTCTGCTAACCCAGCTCTTTTAAGGATGATCAGTTCTTGGTGTCCAGAGTAGATTTTATAGGCAACAGATATCTATATTAATCTTTCAAAACTGTAATGTAACGCTTCGATGTCATTTGTACGTGCCGTGTCTCTGTCGATCAAGAACGTATATATATAGCACAAAGTTTCTTTAAACCATATGATTTCTTTGCTTTGTAACATACTCTGTTAAATAAATTAGGTTGTGAGTGCTAAATGTCTTTACGTTCACTGGTATATCATGCAAACACAAAGCCAATGCCTTTGAGAAACGTGATTAATGACTTGCGCTGAATTTCGTCGGTAATTTCATGAATGTGCTAGCTGATTTTGTTTGATTAAATTTCTTTGCTTTGATTCAATCTGTTTCCAAGAAAGTTCGTGATGTTTCATGAATTCGACTCTTAAACTTAGCTTTGTGAAAGGCTGGGCACCGACACAGTAGAGTAGCGTAAAAGTTCTAGCAGTACTAATCTTTAGAAGAAAATTTTCACCAATCTTTTAATTTTACTTGGTTGTTTTAGCTCCAATGTCATATGGTAAATTCTTAGTGGAGTTGATGGAATTTTATCAAATATAAAGTGGCTTCTTGACTGCTGATTAGGATTGCGTCTTGGAGATCGGACAAAAATCAATTTTTTTTATAAATTAATTTTTTTATATGTTTTTAGAATGTGTTTATATAAAAATAAATTTTTTAAAAAAATAAAAAACTTTTAAAAATAACCAATATTATATTAAATTTCATCTACAGTGTTAGTTGTGCATGGAATTGCATTTCTTAAGAACTCATCAAACTGGCGACTTCTTTTCACAAGAAAAGGTATCACCAGACTGAACCTTCACTGATTATAAATAACACTAGAAACGTAATTATTATTTGAATTATATTACTTAAAAATCCAATTTATATGGAAGATTTACTTAATTACCCAGTATATTTACTGTTGTTCCTTCTTACTTTTATGATTTGGTTTCAACAAAACGAATATAAATCAACATACAGTTGATTTATATGTCAGCTATGTCTTGTTGAAATCAAAACATAAGAGTGAGAATGAACAATAATCTTTAAAAAAAATTATCGTTTGTTTTCTGGTGTTAATAGTGCAATTATAATATTATTTCTCATACTTTTTTAATTTTTCATTCTTGGTGACAAAACCAAAAAAAAAAAAAAAAACCAAAATTTATACATTTACTCTATGTAAGAAAGGGTGGAGCTATTCTATTGCTATTTGGCATCTGCTTTTCTAATCTAAATCGTAACATAGAAAATTTGACAGGAAAGTTTGCAGAAGGAAAGAGTTTTTTAAAAGAGCATAAGTTTTCTTAACCTTCAACGCCTTGTCAGAGTTGTTTCTGTATACAGAGACAATTTTAATATTAGTTTTCTTTAAAATTAATATACACAACTCTTTAAAATGATATAATTTTGTTTTTTTTTATAAAAAAAACTCTATTTTAAACAGATTTTAAAACAGACATCTTTCCAGTAAATTATAAGACATTAATGATATATTTTCATGAGATTATATGGTTCCTTAAATCTTATGAACCAAATTTTTAGAACCAAACATGTTCTTGGGACATGACTGGTTTCAATCATGGTCGTTGTTAAAAACAGGGGGGGGGGGGATCAATCAGGGTCGCCTCCATTGGATATCATGATACCAGATTGACAAGTTCATATCTGCTTCATAAACTAAAATTATTTGAGATAAAAACTGAATGCAAAGGGTAAGAGGTTTTTTTTTCAAAATAGCACAATCAGCAAAATTATTTAAAGAACTAGCAAAAAAGAGAAAAAATTGAGTAAATAACACATTTTCTCTGTTATGCTGATAGATCTGGTGCAACAAATATTTGTTTTTTTGGTTGCACTAGTTTTACTGGCACAACTAATATTATGTTTTGTTTTTTTTGGTTGATCGAGCTTCAAAGTATTGGTTTACGCCCAGAAACAACGGTAAGCATTCCTTTTTATACATTGATATTTTCTTTCTCAAGCGATAGCATGGCATGTTCCTCAATTTAATTTTTTAAATGCTTCTCATGCCTTCATGCAGCCTGATATAGCAGAGGGGGAAGTGATTAATTGAGCTAAAAGAAGGGCTGCATCAGCAGGTTGTGTGTCTCCGAGTTTCTCTTTCTCTATCTATTTGTTCTTAATGCAGAAAGTACTGTTCGCACAGTTTGTTTCCTCTTCTTTTTGCTTTTTATTTTTATTTTCACACTCCAAGTTCTTAATATATACTGACAGATTGGAATAATGAAATACAAGTAGGGGAAACGTGGTTTAGCTGTTCAAGAAAGAAAGAGATATGGATAGAAGGAAGGTTTCACAGCGGTTGTGAGGTCCTGCTGTCATGAAATCCACAGATATTGCTTCCCAATAGCGCCCCATAGCCTCCAGAATATATTTGATGCATCAAGTACAATGATGCAATTTTCTTTATTATAAATGAACTATTTCTACAATTTTCTCCCTTAATTACGCTGTTTAGAAAAAAACAATTTGCAAATTATCTTCGTCGGGTCTGAGAATCCGTAATCCTTGCGCATGCGGAGGGATCTTTAAGATACGAGCAGCCAAATGAAATAGAAATATGGCATTCTATCGGATGTCCTATAGAGGTATAAAGTTAGTCATTATAATTTATCCAAATAATTAAATGAGAAATGATTTAAGATCATACACTACAGATGAACATGAATTATCCAGTATTCAGCAGTGATATAGCATCCCTGCACCTTCTGTCCTAAAAAGTTATGGTCGAAATCGGTGTCGTTTAGAGGATAGCGAAGCGAGAGGGTCATCTCCTCTTCTCGCATAAATTAAGAGATGCTCATACTGTTGATCGTTTGATGGTCGGATCTCTCTAGTGGTCGGTTTTTAACAGGCTGGTAGTACTCCAGCAACTTCAAATCTGGACGGTGGCGATAATTTCCTAGTTTCAAACCAAAGCACAACCCCTGGTTTTGCACCAGTATCTAGGATTGCAAATGCTGAATAAAATTCAGGTCAACACGAAAAGGCTTCCCGGAAGGTACGGCAATCCAAATGTGCTAGTATTATAGAGTTAACAGGCAGGGAGGGAGGGAGGCTGAGGCATTCAGATTCCAGTTGTTTTTTTCTTGAATTTGAGTTCTCAGTGTTGTCATTTTATGAATACTTTCCTTCCATAGGAGAAGTTGTCGTCTTTGTAGTAAACGCCTAAATATGGATTACTTGAGAATTAAAGTGAAAGGTGATTTTAGCATTTTAAATGAGTTTATGCACTCTCTCTAGATAAAAGTTAAATATTTAAGATTTTTAAAGAACTAAAATCTACATTAATGAAATATTATATGTTGTAGCTAGGTAGTTTACAAAAAAAATTTACAGTTGAATTTACATTAAAAAAAGAGACAGATATAAAAAAAATAAAAAAGATAAAACTCATAATTAATACATAAAAAATAATAAAAATATATTTATTTATGATTTTTATCTCCTAATTATATCTATTTTTAAAGATCTCGATTAGTTAATGAGTTAATTATAGCTGCTCAATGCTCTATAGTTTATTAAAATTAATCAATTAGTTAGTTTTTAGAATATAAGAAATAATTATATATAAAACACGAACTAGTTAAAAAAAATTATTTACTGTTATAACCTTATATCCTGTGAGTAAATTACTCCACCACACTCCACCGTTTCGAGTATTTGGCGTCTATATATTGGTTCTTAATTTATCGAGACCGACCGGTCCCTTCCTCTTCCAGGTGCCAGCTCTCATCTGCTTTGCTGCTAACTTAGAATTTAGTTTGAAGACCCCAAAATGGCAGTTTTTTCTTACCAGCAACAGCATCCTGCTTCTGTTGTTGACGAGTTTCAGCTCGATTCAAACACCAATATCGCAAGCGGAACCTTGTTTTCTCCAAATCTTCCATATGAATGTCTCCAGGAGAGCTCTTTGCATGCTGAAAGAATCCTTGAAACTATCCATGCTGATGACAACAGCATTGCGAAAGTCCCTTTCATAAGCACTACATACCACTCTTCAACGACTGCAAGGCATAATTCAAGTTCGTCCATGGTGGCTGATCTTCAGTACTGCGAAGAAAATCGAGTTAGTCAGGCGATGACCCCAACACTGTGGCAATTGAGAAAGCACTCGTCGCCAGCCATAAAGGTACATATGAGCCGCGATATTAAATTTCCTAATTAAGAAAATGTTCGCCTGTCAATCCACGCCTATTTAAAAATTATGACAGAATCCTATGGGAGAAATGCTACAGCACGAATACACTACAATGGTGCTTATACTGCACATATATTATACATACGAACAAGATGTAACTTGATCAATATCTTTAACACAATGGTAGTTAATGAATTAGGGGTATTAGACTCAATACTCTACTTCATTAAGACATGACAGTCGTTTACATGAAAATTATATGATTGATGTTGATGACGACATTATTGTATTTCGTTGGCTGTGATCAGGTAAAAAGAGAAAGCAAAAGGCAGAAACTAAACCTAAACAGTTCTGTCTCAAGAAATGCAAAGAGGGTAAGGCCAGCAAAAAAACAGAAGAAAGTTCCTGTTGAGCCTCCAACAGGCTACGTTCACGTCAGGGCAAGAAGGGGTGAAGCAACAGACAGTCATAGCCTTGCTGAAAGGGTAGTTGATTAAAGGACTGATTAATTGAACCTGCTGGCTTTTAATTAATTAGCGGCCAGATTGTCTTATTTATTCTTTATGAAACATGGTTTTGAAGGTGAGAAGAGAGAAAATCAGTTCAAGGATGAAGCTTCTGCAATCTCTTGTTCCTGGATGTGATAAGGTAAATATAATTCCTAAGTAGCCTGCTAATACCGATTTTGAGAAAAAAATTATTTCGAAATTGAGATTATTCTGTTGTATATTTCAATTGGCTGTCATATAATTAACAGATAACCGGCAAGGCTCTCGTACTGGATGAGATAATCAGCTACGTTCAGTTTCTAAAAGATCGAGTGCAGGTAAGAATTAATGAAGACACTGCCTAAAATGGCCCCTTCATATTGGTATGCTATCAATTACCGCAATTAGCAATCTCATCATTTCTCTGTTCAGTCTTTTGAAGCACAACTTGATTTGCTTAATGGAGCGTTCATTGATGAATTTGAAGTGAACTTCAATAGGGAGACACGAGAATGGCAGGTAATTAAATATTTATCATGTTATTTAGATTTCAGAGCTTCTCCTGTAGTATAACTGATTCCTCCCTTATCAACATGCCAATTTCAGGAGCTATTTATCTCGGAACTTCAATTGCCGTCTATTCTAGAATCTGGATCCTCCCTGCTCCCTTCTCTCGTTGAGAAAACAGATGCACCCGCTTCATTGTTACAGCCACACCTCAAGAACTACTAATGAGCATTATCAAAGCAGAACTCAAATGCAAGGCAAAACATCATAAAATTATGTTCCCAATTCTGATAATCCCACTTTTGAGGAATCTAGAACTCCAAAGTGTTGGAATTAATTTTAAAGTTTGTATTCAAAGTGTCTTTTTAATTTTTCTAAATATCTTCTAGATATATATGTAACTATTAAAAATGTATTTATTTTTCAAATCTCTTGAATTATCCTAAACTAGTATAAATTTATGTTCGGAGTAGTATAAGTCTAAGCCTAAGTTAATATGAATGAGATTTGTTCTTCAAAATATTTCCCATGTTCCCATTTTTACTTTTCTCCTTCCAATAATTATAACATTAAAGGGCATGGCAGATTGTTTGCCGGCATGGATTAGAGAATCTGCATCTTTTCTAGTGGAAAATCAGATGCACGACACCACCTGCAGAAATGCCTGTTTTTAATTTTCAAGTTCCTAATTATTTAGATTGTGTTCAAGGGGTTACAGTAATTATATTTCATTTTAGTTCACTGGTTGTAAATCACGTGATCTTCTGAGATTCAGAACACACACACTTGCTTCGTAAACTTTGTTGGATTGTCAAACAAATTGTTTTTGTAGAGTGTCATTATCGGATTGCAACATCATATGTGCAGGCTTGTAACTTATAGAATTAATATCACTGATGCATAACAAGCAGTCCAGGAATACATGGATCAAGCAAAACACGCAGAGTAGTTCAAGAAGTCGTCCTGCTAGGGAAAACAAACCATCTAACTTCTAATGATCTTAACTTTTGACCCGGGTAATTTACTGGATTAATTCCTAATCCTCATGCAACATTTAGAATTTTATAGCCTAGAATGCGTGAGAAGCTGGTAAAGATTTTATTTTTCGTTCATTTTATTACTTTGGATGCAGTAAAGTTGTTAAAGTTTAACAGTAGTTTGTTTCTGTATTGATTTATTATTGTGCTAAGTTATAGTTTATGACGAGGTTGTGAAACCCCATTGATTATGAAGCTTCTAGCAAGATTGAGGTCGGGCGAGTTCTTGAGTGAACAATATTTCTTTTGTTGAGGTTGTGAAACCCTATTGATTATGAAGCTTTCTAATCAGTTTATTTATCACATGTACTTTTGTATTACTTGAGGACAAAGAGGGCCTTATGGAGGCAATGAGTCAATGTTCAAGCTGAGTCGTCTCCCGTGTGGGGTTTGTCCACCATAGAAAGTAATCTCTGACTCAGTTTTAAGCATGTTCCATGTCCTTGAAGTTTGCTTTTATTTAATGCATGCGTTATTTGTCTTTTTTGCTGGTGAGGGATAATAGACTTAGGTTGACTCGGGATGTTGGGAGTAGGTCAGGGCCCTATCCGGGCCCTTTAAGGTGATCTTGGACAAATGTGTGGGCTCCTTTCCTCATCCGTGGGTGAGAGTCACCCCATAGTTATTACACGCATCTTAAGGTCCGGGTTACAATTTACTTGGTCAAATCACAAAAAAAAAAAAATTGTTTTGTTTTTTTTATATATATAAATAAAATAAAATGATGTTTTAGGAATTTTTAAAAATTCCTTGAAGTTGAATTGGTCAACATATTTTAACCAGATCAATCTCTAAGCCAATTTAAAATAAAACTCAATTTAATTCAAGTTCCAAGTTAGTAAGTTATTGGATCAACTCATTGGATTGGTCTATACTTATATCTCCTGTCAATGTATGAAATTGAGCTTCAATTGCATATGAATTAATGGGAGGTCTATTATTATATATATATATAAAACTAAAGAGACTAAACATCTAGATTTAAAAAAAAAACTGTGAATCAGAACAATATAAGTTCTAAATTTTTCATTCTCAACAAAAATCAATAGCCTGACTATTATAAATAATACAATCTATTTTGCAAGGTCTTAGTTTTTTTGTTTTAATCAAGACTCTGAATTGATATTAAATTTTTTTTTGTATTTTTATTTTAAGTTTATCAGTTATAATCAAGTTGATTGAAGGCAGTTTGATATTTTAAAAACTAAAAGTGGTCAGAATGAAAAATAATAATAAAAATATACATGAATAAGAAAGCAATTAAATGAAATAAAAAAATTATCATGTAGGGATGCTAAAAATTGCTAACTGATATGAGAAAAAAATGTTTCAATATAATTTGTAAACCAAGTAAAAATTAAATGATGTTTTATAGAAAACCATCGCAAAAATTTAATTATTTTAATTAATTTTTATTTTAAAAAATAAATAAGTTAAAGTTAAAAAAAAGATAGGCGTCTAGGCTTGGGTGGATGACATGTTATCCATGACGTCTCATCTATTGTTTTATTTATGACCTCTAAATAGATAGTTGAAAAATCAAGCTTGTGATTTTTTTACTAAAAAATATAATTTTTAATATATTTTCACCTCAAAACACTAAAATAATTCTTGTTACAAGTCAACTAAAAACAACAAAGAATTTGTTTTAAAACACAAAGCCAAACCGAAAGGAAAAATCATCTCTTAATTCCAATCTATTTTTTTAACAAGATAAAGGGCATAAAACACCCCAATAAATTTCCTATATTCAAAGATGATGACTTTAATAAAGATTTTTTTCATAGCCAAAATATAAACAATCAATAATTTTTTTTCTTGTTTGCTATTTTTTTAACAATTTTATCTCTCATCTTTCAGATTAAAAACTAAAAAAATGAAGAAAATAAAATTCAAAAAACTAAAAGAGCTAAAAAACCAAAGTAGATAGATTAGAAAGAATTTTTCGTGCCAATATGTAATTAGCCACCTGATTTTCATATGTTTTTTACTTTGATCATTTTTCTATGAATTATGTACTCTTTAAATAAACTAGGAGTGATTAGTCACTAATTTGATCTCAAATGCAATTAAAGTGAAAAGAAGCTGAAAGAACAAAACAAAATAAAAAATTACAATTTAAATCCACAGTGAATTTAGACATTTCTAGTAATGCAGAGTATGCCTCCCTTTTTTTTTTTCAACATGCCACGGAATAATAACATGATTGCGTTTGAGGTAAATTCATGAAAACTATCTTCTCAAACTCCATAAACACATCATACGATCACCCATCAAGTTTATGACTAAATCTTTTTTATGTCTCGGTTGACCCCTCAAGTTTAAAGAAAACATCTATTAATCACCCATCATTTGATCCATAAATTAGGAATATAATTTTGTTTAGAGATTATAGTTTTCGTATTTATAAGAAAATATCGATAAAATTACATGACCCTTGAACTAAATCTCTAATAATCATAACCAGCTCATAGTATCAGGTTGACATAGCTTGGCATTGTCTCTTCGTATTTTCATTTTAAAAAAGAAAGAAAAGCATTGTTATTTCTACGGAAAATAAAATTTCGAGATTATGGTTCTTTGGAACGGGAAGAATGCGAAAAAAAGTAAAACAAAACCAATTCGCCCACCGTGGGGCTCGAACCCACGACCACAAGGTTAAGAGCCTTGCGCTCTACCAACTGAGCTAGACGGGCTTGGTTGTGTTGGGGATCGCACATATAATATATATTTATATTATTCGTGGTTCCCTCCACTGCGCCGTCCGCGCTCGGTTTGCATAAAATAATGACGAGATAAAATTACAAAAACGTCCATTATTTGAAAAGTAAATTACCAATAATTCTATAATGCTTTTGCTAGATTGGCATGTTAAATTTATTGAGTTTTCTTTCAAGCAAGCTTGTGTTTCATTATATATATATTTTTTTCATAATATCATAATATTACATTTGGGAATTTATTATTTATCTTTTCTTTTTGTTAGAAATAACTGTACAAAGAGTTTTATCATGCATGCGTTTTTTTAATAGATTTTCACCCAATTTTTTTTAATATTTTATATAGTAAAAACTTTGTTAGCATACAATTTCATTATTGTCAATCGCAAGAGTTATTGGAAAGGCTTTTGTATTTAAATACAAAATTTACAAATACTAGCAATTATATTTTCTACTTGTTTAATCGAAATATAATTTGATTTACAATAAGTTAACGTCAGAAAAAATATAATACAATTATAATTTATTTTTTCAAGTTAGAAAAAATACATATTACGAAATATTTTTCTATAAACTAAAATAAACACTACCATAAGTTTTAAATATATGAAGAATGTGATATAAATACAGCATAACTTAACATGACTTTTTCTTAAGAGATGAAATTATAAAACTTAATTTACTGGTCTTAGAAATCATCACATATTCTTCATTAATTTATAATAGCAAGAAAAAAAAAATCTTGAGATATAAATTCATAACCATCAATAAGAAAAACACTACCATGAAAACTTGATGTACCTTCTTTGAGATGAGTTGTTACTCGGGTAACCAAACATAGCCTTTTCAGCCCAAAATAGAAAGAACGTCAAGCTGGGCCTAGCAAAGCAACTTCCTGTGTCACTGGCCGTGACCCAGATATTTCCTTAAAAATCCTCAGGTTACTCCACTAATCACCTAAAACCATATCCCTCATCAAACGGTCCAGAATAAAAACACACGATACTCCAGAAAGCACCAGATTCCCCTATCCAAACCCTTATCCTACGCACAGTTCAGTCTAGACAGACACTTCCACTCTCTCATCAAAAAATGGCCGCCGAGTTACTTCCACCGGAAGGCCCAATCACCACCGCCACTGCTACCACAACAGCACCCACCGCCACAGAGCCCACCACAACTGCAACAACAACAGCTCTAGCTCAATCAGAAAACCGAGGGCCACCGCCACCAGCACTCAAACGGCAACGTCGACCAAGCGTCCGTCTCGGCGAGATCGGCGACCATCACCATCAAACAGCATACGAATCGCACATGCGACGCTCAACAAAGCTGCTGCATCCGCAACACAACACGTGGCGCATCCCTAAAGAATCTTCAAAATCAATCAAAGCACGCTCTTTAACACATCTCGTTAACGGGAACGACAACGAGATTGAAGAACACGAGGTCATTAAAAATAGTCCAAACGGAGAGTTGAATCTTGTCGAGTTCGGACATAGAAGGAAAGCGAAGAGAGCGACAACGAAGAGAGTGAGATCGAATTGGATTTCATCGAATTCAAGAATCGAAGAAGGAGATAATAATTTGGAGAATTCAAATGGAGAGGAAGGGTTTGTTCGGGAATTCGATCTTGATTCTGATAGTCCTACAAAAGACCAAAGTCCAGTCCATTCTGCTGACAATGTTGGTTTAGATTTCTGGCACGGGAATCGGAGAACGGGTACGGGCTCTGGTCGAGTTAGGGTTACAGAGAGTAGGGAAAATGAAGGAATAGAAATGGAGAATAATGATAATGATAATAATTCGGAGCGAAAATGGGAGGGAGTTAGGACTTGGCTGATTGAGTTAGGTTTAAGTCGATACGCGCCGGTTTTTGAGATACATGAAGTGGATGATCAAGTGTTGCCATTATTGACATTGGAGGATTTGAAAGATATGGGAATAAATGCGGTTGGTTCAAGAAGGAAACTGTATTCTGCAATCCAGAAGCTTCGAAAGGGGTTTCCGTGAGTTATGAACTTTTCTATTCTTTTTTTCCCCCTGAGTTTATATCTTTTAGTATAATTGGTGTAACCTTCTTTTTTAGTATAAAAACCTCGGTCATGGATGAATTGTGATAATAGACAAAAATGCATGTCTGAGATGGTTTGAACTATATCTTTTTTGACTAATAACAATGATGGTATAGTCTTGGAATCAAGTGGTAGTTTCTTGGTATTGATTTCTTGTTTGTGCTGTTCCTTTTTCTTTAATCTTGCATTGGACTTGTGTGATAGTACTTTCTACAGTATTTCATGATCAGTTTGAGGTTAATTTATTTGGAAGACGAAGATGGAAAGTTTATCACTCATTTCATGTTTATAGCACACATGTTGGACAGGTACATGTTGCACGCACTTTAAGATAGTTATTTCTTAGCAATGCTATTTGGCTTTCCTATCTATGTGATGTGCTTTCTTGATATAGTTATTATCGAGTCATTTCGCTGTCTGATTGTGGTGTAATCGTTTTAAATGCGGAAACTATATCTTTCTATGTTTGGAGATTGAGATGATTGTGTAATCATTGCTATCTTTTTTTTTTTTGGCTTAATGCTTGTGTGTGAGTGCTAAATTTTTTTGTTATTAAGGTTATGCAATTGTGTCATTAGACTTGCCATACTGCTCCTCTGTTACCAAGGTCAAAATTTTGTATTCTTCATTAATATCGATGATTAACTCCACTACTGCTTTTAATGGTTAACTCCATTTGGATTCATTGGCTGATTTTCCATTTTAAGCCCAGAATGGTGGTGCATCCTGATCATGCTTTGGCACACGCCATACATGTCGACCAGTTAACCTGTTTATCCCTTCTGTTAAAAGACTAAATTTATCTTGGGATGCGCCTCTTGTTTGAGGAAAGTTTTATATAACAAATCTCTGAATCCACTCCCACTTTTATCTGAGCTTGGTTGTACCTTGTTTATGTCATGTAGGATGAATCTATTATTGATCCAATGTAATTTGTCTTAGAGAAGTAAAATTGCCATCTTGTTTTTGGGACAACTCATAGGCTTGTAAGAACATTTTAGGATGAAACTATACGTGTATGTATTTCTAAGTCAATACTTATACCTCAATTGTTCATTTTCTTTCATGACTTACGGTTCTGCTAATGAATGGCTCAAGGTTTGGTGTAATCTTGACAGGTATGAATGGTAGCAGAAAAATATCTTCTCCCAAGATTTTCTTCTTTGTAGAGAACATGTAATGGAAACAGTTTAAGTTAGAAGCATGTTTGTCGAAACACTCAAAGCAATTTCTTTGATTAATGAAGATGGCAAGGTTTAGAATCTAAAAGCTGAAACTTAAAATTTTATATAAAGCAACTTAAAACAGTTTGTATGCCAAATGGACTCCTAACAAATAATGCGCTGGCTTGTGGTGTGGGAAGGTTACAAATCCGTTTTGAATGAAGAACTCAATGCACTGTACATGGAAAGCATTTACATCATAAGTGTGTTGTGTTTGCCTCCTCTGGAATGATTTTGTTCCTTCTAGAACTGATCTTTGATGTTAGAGTTATTGTCACCCATGGCTGGAAAAAGCAGTGCTGCAATCGACTGTTCTTTGAATGTGAGTGGTATATGAAGAAACTTTTTACTCTATTGAAGGTGCTAATTGTATGTGCAGAGCCATTTATAATTTTGGCCCACCTATCACAAACCCATTAGGTACTTTCGATCTTAAATTTCTACCTGATTGTTTTCCATTCTTTTTGATTGTTTCATTTAAGTTAGTAAGGTTTAGCTGCCTTTCCCCTTCTTCTGTTAGTGTTATAAGGTTTCTAATAATGTCACATATTGCCTCTGTAGTTTGGTTGAATGCTATAATCAATGGATTTTCTTTCATGCATCCCTCTTTTGGGCTCCTGGCTCTTGTCCTTTGCCTCTCACTAGAGCTGCATGCTAAAGACTCTTAGGGTCCCTGATTGATATATTTATGGACAGTGAAGATCGTATCCTTTACGTAAATGATGGAGGGGGGGTCACTCCTGAAGCCTCATCCCGCTTAAAAACATTTGTGCATCTCTCTGAAATTAGTTGCGCTTTGGTTTCTTTCTTCAATGCTATATGAGGTATGTCTTGCTTAAATTGTAACGTGCTTGTATTTTGTCTGTATGTTTTAATGAAAGTTGTACATTGATTTGTTTTGGTGGTTTTTAATAAAGTTGTCAAAATGGATTTGTAGCTCTGAAGAATGTCTTCGAATGTGGTAACATAGTAATTTGTAGAGTGATGCGAGGAATGCTTGGAATTTTTTACATTACTTGGCGATGTGGCATGTTCATTACGGAATGTTTTCGAAAATTCTAAGCATCCTTAGTATTACCCCAATATTAATTATACTCGTGTGGAGGGGAGCCTCTACAGTCTAGGTCCAGGTGAGCATCTGAACTGTCTGATGGGTGGAGTATTAGCAGTTTAAAGATGAAGTGAAGTTGAAAATCAGTATTAAGTCTTCTGTTGATGAAACTTGTAAATTATTAAGCTTTCAGCAATATTCAATATTTGCCATTGTAACCTATGGAGACTTCACATTGTAATTTGGAAAAGCTGAGTAGCAGTTCTGTGTATATTGTGCGGGAATGACTAGGAATTCGGAACCGAATCGGTGCTTTGACATGGTTTTTTACATGTATCAGTTTGACACTGACGTTTGCTATATTTTGGGGGATGCTACTGGAGTTCTGGGGGTGCATGTGCCTTCGCCTTTCTCTCCTTGTGATTTGTTCTGCGTCATTATGGAGGTGGTTTTCTGACTTTAAGACGGACACCTCTTGCCTGTTTCAAATCCTTTAGTTCGGTCGCAGTCAGCAATCCTCGACGTTGGGGAGGGTTGACAGGCAAGCCCAGCCCGTCAGTGTAATACCTAGACAAGAATGCTGGCGGATCAAGTTGCTTATGCTGTAACTGGGCTAAGACTCGTCCTTGGTCAAGCTTTATTTAACTACGAGTATTATGGACAGCACGGCCTTCGAAAAGGATCATGGGATAGAAAAAAGATGTGAAAAAGATTTACCGAGGAAAACAAGTCATAAAGAAAAGGATGTATTCGATGGAGTTTGTGCTCGTTAACAAAACAATTTTAATTAAATATCGATCAAGCCCGCATAGCTTGGAAATACATTTTCGGTTATGTTATTTACCCCAAAATTGTAAACATCATTTCGGGGTATTCCAAACTATTTTCTCCAATTAGAGAAGTGAATTAAAAATTAAAAATAAAAATAAATAGCAGAGCCCATTAGCCGGAAAAAAAAAGAAGAAAGAAGAAAAAAGAGTGTTCGGATAACTTAACAACGATACAAGTGAGAGAGGATTAACTAGTGAGAAATTTCTGGGGGCTCCTTTAAGCACTTCTACCATAGTGCAGCACCATGACATGATCCGTGGTTGAGGATTCTGGAAGCAAAGTGAGTTCCTCTCTGGGGCTCCAGATGTTATCCCTAACATGCTGCAGTGTCAAGAAAGGAAGAAGCTGTTGCCCTCTACAGGTCATCTCTATCTGCTTTTATCAAATCATAATCGTCCACACGCACAAAAATACACGACACGTTAGCCAGCTAGCCTAGGTATATAATTTAAATTACATTAAACGCATGCACAGGCATGAAAGCAAGAAATTAAGGGCTTGATATTGTAATGACACCTACTTATCATTATCACCGTGCATATATATTGGAAGAATATCATTGTTTCTTTGTAATTATTAATTATTATTATTTTACTTTTAAATACTAAATAGTCAAAACAAGAACATGCCGATCGATTCCTTCTCTCCTCTTGTTTGACAAGGGAGGGCATCACGACTGCTAATCGTCGATTGGTCTAGCAAGCTAGAAATTACCACGTCTAGATCAATTCTTTTCTTGATCGTGTGCTTCTAATAAGTTAATTTTGTAATCCCTAATAATAATAATTAAGAAAACCGTAAGCATCTAGCTCGGCAACTCCAAAATCACTTGGAAGTAGCGAAAGATGCAAGCATCTATGCATATTAATGCAAACAAGTTGCTAATGGCGACTTTGATTTTTCTAACACAAAAAAAAAATATTGCTATTCAAATAGGTTTAAATAAATAAAAATAAATAAATATATGCGATGCATTTGAAGTTGAAGATTCATAGTTTTTTTTTTTTAAATATCCATTAAGAGAATATCATATGAAGTTGAATATTCATAATTTTCTTTCAATATATATATATATTCATTAAAAAAAGAGATGTATTTTGAAGTCATGCTTTGTCACTAGGTAACGTCTTTGCCATGGCCCCATACATGTAATATCTTTGTAACGTCTACTCTACCCTTAAAATTCCGTTCTTTTTGCTCGGTCAGCGGTCAGCCATGACGACCTACCCTTTTGGGCTGCCCGTCCCCTCACCCACGAGGGCACGACTCAAACACTGCCCCGGTTTAATCATTACGGGACCCACCTAGACTTTGCTCGTAAGCCAAAATCATGAGCGCTTAGACTTTATTTTTATTATTATTATTATACTATATAAAACACCATCAAAGATTTTATAATCTAACCGGTAACCATAATCTAAAAGGACAATTTGTAATGGATCCGCTAACCACGGAAAAATTAAAATAAACAAATAAGTAAGATTTTTTTTTAGCTTCAATAAAACCTAACCATGCATCAGTCTCATGTCATGCACGTCTACTTCACGTAGCTTTGTCGACCAACAAAATAGCCCTAATGATATCATAAGGTCAATATTCTTCCATGAACTAATATATTGTGTTTGGATTTTCATTCCTTGGGATTTATGCAAGATAAAACATGTCCAAACCACCCTTTGTTTGATAGGTATTTGTTGAGAATTACAAAGGATTAAATATTTAATTTATTTTGCATGCATATCGTGATTTCACCAACTACAAAGAATTTATTTTCGTGGAGGAGACTTATCTGTCTTTTAATGCCTTTTATTCTTGTTCTTTTTCAACAACTTGGAATGATTCTGTTGTGGATTATTCACTCATGCATTGCTTTCCTCCGACGTAAAAACATATGAAAGGATTTTTTAAAATTTTCTTCTTTTAGTGGAGTTCATTCTTGTGGTTGGCGAGAGAGGGATATGATGATGGCGATGATGAAGATGGGGTCGTCTATAGTTCGATCGAAGCCCACCACTTAAGGTGTTTTGATGATGGGGTCTTTTTAAGCACAATAATCCCAAGGAAAAAGAGAGGAGGGGTAAAAGCTGAGCTGAAAGAAGCGAAAGCGTGACGAAGGGGAGAGATAACGCATGCAGATTGGAGAGGGGGTTTTCCATGATGACATGCTCCACGTGTGGTTTTTTAGGCCCTACGATATGATTTCATATGATGTGCTCGTATCAACCCCCCCCTGTTATGTTAGTATGTGTCAACTAAGCCAAGACAATCCACATCCAAGTTGATGATAATTTTATACATATCTTAAAGTCAATGCTAGCTTGGAGAATTTTCAAAAAGGAAGCAACACTTTCCACCATGAAGACATCTTTTTGGCTTTCTCACGTATTGATTATATGGGTGTGTGTGTCTGGAGAATGAAAACAAGCTTTTTATGATCAAGTGAGTATCTAGATTCACATAGATAATCTAAACTGATTAATTTGTGGACAGACTCCTTAAATTACGCCAAAACGGATTATTAGCAGAGCTAGGCCACGGCTCAATATAATCCTCGGATGCAATTATAAGCTCGACCTCGTCTTTCACACCCACTTGAAAAGTTTAAATCATTGGGTACTTCGTTGCATGCATATTTGTGTTCAAAGAAGATGGCTTGCATATTCTGGACGGCATGAACTGATTACTTCCTAGAAGAAACTTTATGGAACTGGTTTTATTAATGTGTCACTTGGGCGGTGGATCGATCCAACACCAAGAGGAACTTGCCAAATCGATGGCATAGTTAAGTTGACCAGCCTATGTATGCCAACTATCTGGTTTAATTAACATGAAACGAGGTGGTTCTAATTCTATAAAAGCAAAGAAGAATGTTGAATTTGCCATATATCTTAGATAACAACAATAGTTTATAACATGGATGATTCGTTTAGTGATTAGGTGTGTACTTTAGTTTTCGTAAGAATATAAAACAGATGGATGCTCTCTCTCTCTCTCTCTCTATCTGCTTCAAGACTAGAAAGAGACAAAGAAGAGTTCGGATGGTTTTTGGTGGTTGGTTTGTTGTGTATATGTATTTGGGCAAGATCGATAAAATAAGATATCGTGTTAACCGCATATATCTCCTTGCTTCATGGCATGGCATGGCAAGAAAGCAACAGCAAATTTTTTTTAAAAACAAATATGGGCATGATCCAAATTAATCATCAGATAAGGGTTGACCTAATTACAAACTTATACCCAAAACTACATTATATATAAAAACAAAATGGAACTTTGAGCATGTCAAGTTACAACCTAACAAGCCAAAATATAAGAGTATGAATATTTATGTGCTGTGGGTAACGAAGACAACAGATAAACATGCTATATGTAATAACCACCTAGGACAAGGAATGGCGAACTCAACTAACACTACGTGCTTTTATATATATATATATCCATCCAGGTTTGAGTTCGAGTTTTTTAATGATACGCGGTCTTGACATCCTCTTCTCTTTCTTGTATGTTACCCTAGAAACAAACCTAAGCATTGCTAGCCGTAGAAGTCAAGGGAGAATGGATGGCTCTTGCTAGATCAAGTAAACACGCACTAGCTTTTATTGTAATCGTCTTCTATCAGAAAGGGAAAAAAAAGAGAGGTATGATGAGATGAAAATCGCACCAACATCAATACAAATTGGAGAAATTTTTCAGCGCAAGATCGAATATGTACTAGAAGAACACTTTTAATTGATCCACATGACTCAACTTCTATTCAATTTTTGACTTTACTATACGATGGAGCTAGAAGTTACTGCCCGAAGACAAGCTCCATGACTAAATGTTTTCCCTTATGGCTTAGAGTTATTTCTAGTTTTTCTTTAATTACTTGTATGTAACACTGAGTAGTGAAAGCACTTGACAGGCACTCGTCCAGTGTATTGCTACTAATTTCTATATTAAGTTGCAGTTTTAGCAGTTATATTTCATGCTACACACACAAACACTAAAGTAAAACATGCACACACCATTTTAAATAAAAAAAAATGTTTCTGAATAAATTCACAATTCTTTTTCGACGTAAAGCCTTACATATATATATATATTAGCCTTTAGAATTTTTCAAAGTAAACTAGCAAGGTATGAATAGCAACATTTATTAAATTTAGCTCCTTTTATTTGGTGCGAATCATGAATCCTTAAATGTTAATATCTCCCATTGGTTTCTCAGCACGGTGCAATATTTCAATAAGAAGGCAGTCTTGGGTGCACTAGGAAAAGTTTCCATAGAGTATATAATTGCAATACGCAATGGAAGTCGATGGTTTTCCGATGAGACAGAATTGAAATAACAACAAACAATAAGATCACAGGTTCATTTCACACTATGAGACTCTTATGAGAGAACATTTTGTCTATGAAACATAATTCCACTAGCCCTATGTTAAATCTACCTTTGGCACATATATGTTTTTCTCTCTAAATTTATTAATTTTGAAATAAGAAATGACTATAGAAAAATTATCTAGAGTTTTTTGGCAGCTGGAAAGGATTTTATCTAGAGTTTGCAGAATAGTTAATTAATCCGATCTAAAAAATATATGTACCAAAAATGTCCTTTCCAAGAACTTTAATATTAATTATATATAGTTAAGATTAATTTTTGTCATGAATATCAACAAGAATCCACATCCTCATAATATTTATCAAATAATATGCATAAGAAAATAGGTACTTATACATCAATAATCCCCCCTTTTAATTTATATGCTATGCACGCTTTCTTTTTTACCCTCCCAAGTAAAAACTTCATTTTGCAATTTACCTAAATTGAAGTTGATTCGTTACATATATGATTCATGGAAGCTCTAAGCATTTTTGAGCCAGCGATATTTAATGCGTTTAAGGATAGTAAAAGATATTTATTAAATATGTGTTAGAGATCAGGAAACACGAATTTCAAGAAATTAAACCTTTGTATCTGAATATGTTTCATAAAAATACTGATTTTTTAATGATAAAAATAAGAGGACTCAATTAATTTTTGTAAGGAACCTGATTTATATATATATATATATATATATATATATA
>Ga0307517_10004557_pt1 | contig 21259 bp, 12 predicted proteins | sample 23_EM_MG_FD_194515 | JGI IMG/M metagenome (GOLD analysis project Ga0307517, IMG submission 194515) | Populus trichocarpa ectomycorrhiza microbial communities from riparian zone in the Pacific Northwest, United States - 23_EM | ecosystem: Host-associated > Plants > Roots > Unclassified | place...
AGTCAAAAACAATCTAGCATAAGTTATAATTTATAAGACTCCACCTAAGGGTAGATTTGGACTAAGATCTAATTTGTGGGTTAGATAATTTAAAATGCTACTCCACGAGTCAATTTAATTTATGATATTTTTTTAAGAACATCTAAAATAATATTATTTTGATAAATAAAACAAGCCAATTCAAAGTAAAATCTAATCCGATCCATGCCTTGGATCAACAAGTCCATGGGTTAATCTACAAAGCCAGACATGGTTTTATAACTATGTAATCAAATATTTCATCAAATCTATTGAGAAAATTAATAGTTTATGGACTTATATTTTCTATCTAATGATATTTAGTATGTGTGCTGACTTGGAGGTGTGATTGGCTTTTTTCAAAGTACAATATTGAAGCACAAACACATCTCACAAAAGCAAACAATACATGTTTTTTTTTTTAACTATCAAGTAGGTGGTCCAATGGTAAGATTTTGGGATCAAGGGTTTTGCTCCTCTGTGATCTCAGATTCGAGCCCTGTGGTTGTTAATATTGATGGCCACTGAAAGCTTAGCTGGTTGTTAACTTCAGGACCCGTGGGGATTAGTCGGAGTGTACGTAAGCTGGCCCGAACACCTCTATGTAAATAAAAATAAAATATTTCATGTTTTTTTTATATGGATCGCATAAAAAAAAGATATCATATCTCCAAGCCAAACATTCCCCTTAAAGGGACTAACACCTTATGCGCACTTTAGCTATTTCTGACTTAACATACATCCTTCTTTCCTGTCAGCTTTTAGAGTGTGTTTGCTTAAGTGATTATGCTTTATTTTTTAAAATAATATATGTTTTTTTACTTTAAATAATTTTTTATTATTTTTACATTTTGATATTAAATATAAATTTTTTTAAAAATAAAAAAATATTATTTTTATATATTAAAAAATTACTTTTAAAAAATAATTATTATAACAATAACAAACACCACTTTAATATTTTTAACATACACGATAAAAGTTGCTTTTCACTTTTCATTAAAATAATAATTTTATTTTTTAAAATTTAATTTCAGTATAAACATATTAAATCAATAAAAAACCAAAAAAAAAAAAATTCAAATTTTTCCAAACAAACACAGCCTTTTCTCGTCATCTTCCTCACAACAAGTATCTTCTCTACTCTCTCACTCCCTTCAGCTCCTATTTAACACGCATTTTCTGTTTCTCACTCTAGAAAAACCTAAATTCTCTGACCAAATTCTACTCCCCGCCTTAACGGCACAAAGAGAGTATAGCACTCTCTGTTTTTCGACTCTTTAAAGATAACAGAAACGTTGTCGTTCTTCATGGCTTTCTCTACCTCTCTCGATGGCTGATGCTTTACAGCTCCAGGAACACTAGCACGGAGTGTTGATACAGAGAGAGAAAGAAAGAATTGTTTTAGTTAATTTTATTAGCTTCTTGAACGTTCCGTTCTGCTTCCCTCTACGCATGTATGTGTGTGTGATGAATGTATGATTTTATTAGTAGTTTCTACGTATGTATGCATGATGTGTGGGTTTATATATGTATGCATGTATGTGCTTTAACTTATCAGTCACGCTACAAACGTACGAAGACAGAGAGAAAGAGGTTGGTTTTTAGTAGCTTTTTTAAGGTTTCAATATTTGATTTTTTTTAATTTTTATTTTTCTTGGACAATTTTGGGGTTTTTTTGTGTTTTTTTTTATTTAATGGTAGATATAGTAAATGACAGTCAAAGGTTTGATTTTTTTTATTTTTCCTTTTCCTGGACAATTATGGGCCTTTTTGTGTGTCTAGTTTTTTTGTTTTTTGAATTTCATGTTAGATATAGTAAATAACAATAAAAGATTTGATTTTTTTTTCAAATTTTCTTTTTTCTTGGATAATTTTGGGTCTCGGGTTTTTTTTTTTGAGTTTCATGGTAGATATAGCAAAAAATAGTGAAAGATTGAATTTTTTGGACAAATTGATTTTTAAACAGAGAGAGAGAGGGAATGATTTGTAAACTTGATTTTGTTTGAATTTTTCTTTCTCTTGGACAGATTTTTTGTTATTTGCTCAAAGATTTGTTTTTTATGGACAGAGTTAGGTAAGATGGAAGTGAAGCCGAGTAGAAAGAGACAGTTGGAATTGGTGCCGCATGATGGGGGTGGTGGTGGTGGTGGTGGTGGTGGTGGTGGTGGTGGACGTGGAGGAGGAGGAGGAGGAAGTGAAGGGGGGGTGGTTTACAAATTCAAGATTTTGTTACCGAATGGAATGACTGTGATTGTGAGACTGACTGATCCGAAACCTGAAATGTGGGTGCAAGACTTTATTGGTCTGGTTAAACGAGAATATACTTTAGCTCAAAGAGATTCATCACCTTTGCTGAAAAAGAAAAGAACTTTGAACTGGGAAAGTGAAAGTTGGTTTGTGGAGGATGGAAATGGTAATTTAATGAAGCAGAGGCTTAAGTTTAAGTCTTTCATGCCGCATAAATGCCACATCCTTCGGCTTCACGTGAGTGACATTGTAGTTTAATTGAAGTGCTAATTCATCTTCTGTTTTGTTGCTAAGAAAGAAAGAACTAGTGGTTAATTAATGATGGATTCGCCTGCTTTTTTTTTTTTTTTAATTTTTTTCTGGTGAAATTAGGATGGATCCGCTGAGGTTACTGATACTTTTGAGGTTAGTGGTGTATGTGGTGTTTGTTTTGATTATTTAAGTAATTGGTTAAAGTTGGAAGGGATCTGGTTAGTTTTGTGATGATGGATTTAAGTTGGCTTTTGTAGAACATGTGGGATTTGACTCCTGATACCGAATTACTTAGGGAGTTTCCAGAAGAGTATACCTTTGAGACCGCACTTGCTGATTTAATTGTAAGTTTTGTGGAATAATTGTGAGAATGAATTGGATCTATTGCTACTGTTTTTTTGAGCTGTGAACATGGACTCTGCTTTTCATTTACTAGGATAATTCCTTGCAAGCAGTATGGTCTGTTGGTGAAAATGGGAGGAAACGGATCAGGTATGTCATTTTGTTATTTATTAATTTTTATTTTTGCTTAATTTATTCCTTCATTTGAGTAAGCACCTCCTCAGTTGCTTCTGTATGGGAATTATGTTAGGACTCAAATGACTAGTAATCAAATCTTTTCAAAAAGTATTGTTGTCATTTTAAAAGCTTTCACCAGTATTGATGAATTACTCTGTGATGACAGTTAAATGATAGCAAAGCCACCTTTTAATCCATTGTTAAATCCATCGTTTAAAGTATCTGTGGTGATTGCTCTGGAGTTTTTCCAATAGCATTAGAGAATTCTGTTTCTGAACAGAAAGCTATTCTATGACATTTACCATGTAAAAGGACAAGTGTGACAGTTTTTTAGTTGCATCTGTGTGGTGTTTTATTTTTAAACTTTAGTGATATGTTGTTACATTAATCTAGTGCTTTTGCAGTGTGGACATTATGAAGGATAAGATTTCAATTTTCGATACTGGTCCTGGAATGGATGCTAGTGATGAAAATTCTATAGTGAAGTGGTATGTCACAGCAGCTTTTCTCATTCTCTTCATAGTTAAGGTTATTTCTTGATGGGTAGGTGGAAGTTTGGGTACATCTGGAATAGCAAATGGGGAGTGCACTAGTTTAGAAGGGCATCAAAACTGTGTTTTTTTTTAATGGTATCTCCTGGATAGAAGAAACAGAAATATTTCTTATGGTTATGAATCACAGGTTCTGAAACAATTTGTTTCAGAGGGACTTTTCTTCATGTTCTTTGAAAAACTGCATGTTGTAGAGGATGACAGATCTCTGAAGAAAGGTGGAAATATTTTTCTTTCCATAAAGATTATCCCTCAATTAATAAAACTGGAAGAAAAATGATTGAACAGCATTTCTGATTTAAGCATTCGGTACGAGATGTAATTTTCACTAAACAGTATAGAAAAGAATTCTTTAGAAAGTAAAGGAAAAAATTATAATATGTTTGCATTTCTGAAAACTGTAATTGATGGTTAAACAGACATGATGTTGAAAGAATTTAAATATTTTTTCCAACGGAAATCATAGGAGTATAATTTATATTTACTTTGTTTACATAATGATTGATTTTTAATATACAGCCTTTAGTGTCTTTTGTTCCTTGCTTGACATGTTTTGTGTAGATATTATGGCAACTAGGTATTCTGGACTATCATTTTGTCTCTTGCTTCTTTGACCCTGAACTTTTTTATTCTCTATTTTGTTCAGGGGAAAGATGGGAGCCTCACTGCATAGATCATTCAAGGCAAAAGCAATAGGGGTCAAACCTCCTTATTTGATAGTATGTTTTAGTTCAAACTTTCTGCTTTACTGTCGAATATGTGCTGATGTAGAGTGTTATGCTTTGTGTACAAAGCACATTAATGCTCTGAAATTTTATCAACTGTTGAACAAATCCTTTTATCTATATACGATGCAAATCAAGATTGATGGCGTTAGATGCAGAGCAGTGATTTATGTAAGGTCCAATGATACCTTTGCCTTTCCTATACTGGGATGCTATTATTGTTTTTGTATTGCAACAGCTTTAAAATTGTCATCATAAACTAACCAGAGATTGTTCTCAAGTTAATAAACTTGCTTTTACTTTGCTATTTTTGCTCTATTTTTTATGATGTTGTTTTCTGCAATACAGCCTTATTTTGGCATGTTTGGATATGGTGGACCGATTGCTACCATGCATTTAGGGAGGTATAACCTCTTCTAACCATCTTGTTGTGTGGTTGCTCCAGTGTAGTAACATGTTAGTTTGAATGTTGGTCCAGCTCATTTTTCTTCCCTATTATAGACGTGCTTTAGTATCTTCCAAGACAAAGGAGTCAAGGAAAGTCTTTACTCTACATCTTGAGAGAGAGGCTCTGCTCCGCAGTTCTGGTTCTGAACCAACTTGGAAGGTAAATAAATTCCGTGAACAATTTATTCTTTCCTTTTAAAGTAAACTTTTTTTTTTCCTCGTTTTATGATATATCAAATTTCAGTTAAGGCTATTTGTATCTTTTATTTTTAGACTAGTGGAGGCATGAGGGATCCTTCAGAAGATGAAATTGGAAAATCCCCTCAGGGAAGTTTCACAAAGGTGAATATCTGTTGCTTCTCGCAGCGTTGTTAAAATCCTCTTGAAGTAGTATGTGAATTGTACTATGAATAGCAATTAAAAGTGAGCTCATCTGCTTAATTTTGCTAAATGATTACCAGGTTGAGATATTGGAGCCTAAAGTAAGAGACTTGGACAGATTTCAACTCCAATGCAAGCTGAAGGACATATATTTTCCTTATATTCAGGTGTGCTTGCAAGATTAAAGAACAAAAAAAGAACTCTCCTCATATGCAAATTACAAAAGAGTAGATGTTTTGTCATTGTAATTGGTGTTGTTGCTAATATCTCATGGTTGTCATTTTCTTGAGGAAGCAACAAAGTTTTGGTTGGAAAATGTATACAATTTTGTATTTCTATGATTATGCAGTGAAAATATTTGGTTCCTAGTCAGTATACTGTCTTTGTCATTTACCAATATCTTCTGTTCTGAATTGGAACAAGGATTGTTATCTTTTTTTTCCTTTTAATTTGCAATGAAGGTTTTATGTATGATTTAAAAGAACCCTTGCTCAAGAGAGTAATCTTAAAGGTGTTCCTTATTTTCTGCAGTTAGTAACTGAAAATATTACACTTTCAGAATCTTGTGGTTAAACCACACTGAATACTTAAACCATTTTTACACGGTGACTTCTGACGAAATTAGTTTAAATATGATGTCATTTGATGACATCAAGTTTATCAGCAAATATTGTTTTGCTAGTAACTTTTGAGGCATTCTAAGTAAAAATCTAGCTGGCCACAGAGAAAAAAGAACTGCATGAAATCTAAATGTTAAGTTGCTACCTTCACAAGTTGGTGCTCTAACATTACTGAGTTTGTGCAAGTTTATGAACTGATAATCCTCAATAGAGCATGATGCATGCTTGTGAAATTTGCACTTAGTTCTTCGTTAATTTTATTGGCATTTTGTGTTCTTATTTGTTTTGCAACATTGTTCTCTTTATCTGCATGGATTTGCTCTTATCAAATGTGTTTCTCTAGAACAGTAAGTTTGACTCTCATCCTGCTTCATTATACATATGCACGCCTCAATATGCATGTGTGTATATTTTTTCTTTTATGTAAAATAAATTAAGTCACTCTATCTAGTGCTGTACAAAGAGTCAGTTACTTAAAAGTGCAGTGATGAATTCCACACTGCTGAATGAACAATCCCCAGCAAGGAAAATAATTAACTATGATGTCATTTAAGTAGCTCATAGTTTTTCTTTCTTTTTGGTATTTATGCTTGAAGGCAATTTAAACCCACTTATTTCCTTTTAAATTCCAAACCTACTCAACATTCATTACAGTTTAGTAGTTGATACTTCACAATAGATTTTGCATTTGTTAGGATAATAAGAGGATGTATACTAGACTTTATAGCATAACTATCATTCATATAGGCACCATAGATCAGTGATTTCTCTAGATGATAGAAGTTTTTCTTGTGCATTATTATGGTTTGTTCTCTACTGTCCAACATTTAACATTTCTGAATTATTTTGTTTCTGTGCAGTGTGATGAGGTGTCCAAAACTGGGAAGACTACCAGACCTGTTGAATTTCAGGTCTTATATGTTGCTGTTCTTGCTTTTGAATATGTTGCTGTTCCTGCTTTTGAATATGTTGATGTTCTTGATTTTGAATAATTCCTTGGTATATGTTAGACTTTCCCTAGTAACCGCAATGTTGCATGCACTTTACATTTATTTTCAAAGGAGGAAAAAAGATTTCCCTTTATTTTGGATAGAGTTAGGTTTTGTGTGAATTTTGATGAACTTAAACGTTTGATGGAGTTGATATAGCAGATGTGAGCTACTGATCTGCAGCTTCTTACATCTTCTAATAAAATATGTATCTTAGAAGTAAATAATAATAGCGGCGAATAAGCAAAAACAGGAATAGCATATGGGATACTCGAACTTTTTAATTCTGTTATTGACTGTAGGCCTAGGTGCTTGAGATTTACACTTGTCTGATTGTGTGAGTGGTCAATGCCCTTAACATAGAGCACCACATTCTGGCTGTTCAGGTTAATGGTATTGATTTAGCTGAGATTGATGGTGGGGAGGTGTCAATTACCAACTTGCACTCTTGCAATGGTCCAGAGTTTGTTTTTCAGCTTTGCTTTTCCATCAAACAGGATGTTGCCTCAACCAGAAGCTCAGGTGAAAACACACTGTTCCTCTTTGTTAAATATATGAAGCTAAATTTCTGGTATTATCGTGAACATCTCCTTTCATATTCTTTAGCTTGTATGTTCTTTTCAATTCCTTTGTTCTTATTTTGAGTTGTGGCCAGTGATGCCATGTGAGCTGTTAGCATATGCCAGCTTTGAGCATTTCTAGAATTAGTTTCTAAGAATGTGATATTTCAGGTTCAAGGGCGTCTCAAGAAGCCAATGCACGTATAAAGTGTGTTTATTTCCCCATTTCTGAGGTACATGAACAGCTAGCAAAACTTATTTTCTTTCTTGTAATAGAGTTTTTGATTTGAGAATTTGCTTGTTAAAGGGAAAAGAGAGTATTGAAAAGATATTGGAGAATTTGGAAGATCAAGGGTGTGGAAATGGAGAAAGCTTTGAGACCTTCACACGTGTCTCTATTCGGAGGCTTGGCCGTCTACTTCCAGATGCTCGTTGGGTTAGTTATCTGTCTTTCTATATATCCTAATTAATTTGATTGGTAGATGAACCACTATCTGCTATTTTGTGCATCATACCAGTTCTGCTCTTAATATTTAGAAGTGGGAAATTTAGTATTTGATAAAAAAAAAAGACTAAGTTCTGCTGTGTTCAAGATATAGTCAAGGTTTCAATACTTCGATACTAATTATCAAGGCTTGCTATGCATTCTCAGAACCATGCTACGTTACTGTTGCTGTACTTACAGAGCTAAGCTGCATGTGGATTTTGATATGCGCATGCATTATATCAATGATACAGTGTTTAAGTCTTAGATTCTTAGTGTGGGTCAAAATTAACTCCAGTACCCATTTGTTTAGCATCTATTATCATCGGAGTTCATAGTTCCTGTATTTGAAGATTGATGCACTAGGTGATTGTAGTCCATCCTGATATAAGAAATCTAAGCACAAGAAGGTGAATTGAAAATTTAATATGTATGACAATTACTAGATAAAGAATTTTAACAAATGGTTCCTGCAATACTTGGAACTTGCTGGCTTTTACATGAATAAGCACCATGAAATTCCAGAATTATTTAGACTTGGTGACTTGTCAAGTAGTGTAAAGGTAACTTGCTTAAAAATCTAGGCCAATGAAGTGCTCATACTAAATATCTTCTTGTTTGCTTCAAGCATGAAGTAATGGTGATCATCTAGGCAGAAAGTTCATGATGACAAGTCTCTGAAATATACAAGTCTTGGAAGATGTCCTGGTTTGTCTCCTTCTGGAGCTACTAGTTGCCCCATCTGCCTCTGTTACATGATTTGCTTAGGGAGTATGGATTATAGGGTTAACTAAACAATTGCTTATATTATCAAACGTTTGTAATGGTTTCATTGTTTATTGATTCTAACACTGCTAGAGAACTACAAGCTAAGAAATCAGACTTAAAGTTGACTGTTTGCCGAGCTGCTGTCCAATGCTATAGAAATTTCTTGTTAGATGTGAGAATTTCCTTCTGCTGCATGTTATGTCTTGTTCATTCCACCCATTATTACTTCTAGGATTTGAGAAAGCAACCTGTATTGACACGTTAATGGAACTTCAAATGGGGCATCCCTCAATATTGAACTCAGGTGAAACACTACCAGGGGATGTTAACTTTTGCACTCACGTTCAATTGTTGGGACTGCAGATTATGAGAGTTGGTTAAATTTTACCTTTTGTGCATGCATAAACACTGATACACAAATTAAAAGGAATTGAAGTAGTTGCAAATCAGGTTCCAGGGAGGAATTAAACAATACAAAATATTTTTTGCTCTAGTTCTGTTTTTCTGTTTGCACATGCTCATGCTCTAGTTTCATGCATTTGTTTTTACAAGTCTCTGGTGCTTCAACCTTTGTTTTACTGGTTGATCTGCATCTCAGTGACTTTTGCACCTAATATCAGTCATTCTGCTTCATTGTAGGCATGTCTTCCTTTTATGGAATTCAAGCAGAAAAAAGGAGATAAAGCTCACATATTGAAGAGATGCTGCTTAAGAGTTAAATGTTTTATTGGTATTTCTTCTTTTTTGTGGAAATATTCTCATCTTTTATATCACATTTGTAAAAGTTTTCGCATCTCTGCTTAAGAGTTAAATGTTTTATTGGTATTGCTTCTTTTTTGTGGAAATATTCTCATCTTTTATATCACATTTGTAAAAGTTTTCGCATCTCTGTATATTTTGTGTACTTTTTTCTGCAGTATCAGTAATCAGCAGAAACTGTTGTATTTGCAGAGACTGATGCTGGTTTCAATCCTACACCCTCAAAGGTAAGGAACTTGATGAAGTCTACAGCATGCACACATGTTTACAATGTTATTTGCCACAGCTTGGTGCTTAATATGCAGTTGTTTACATGGTATGGACTATGGAGTCTAATTACTTTCATTGGATCGACTCCTCTTCCTTTGTTATGTCTTCTCACTTGGAGCATTAATTTGTGCAAATTTGTTTTTTAAGGTAAGTGTTTGGTATGTTGGATAAAGATGGACTTCACATGATAATTTTTTTTAAGGTAAGTGTTCATTAACCAAGGTTCGGGTCACAAGCCGGGTTGACCATTAACCTTGGTCAACATAATGATAAAAGTAGTTATTATCGTAATTTTAAAATTTGACTCGAGTGTTGACCCGGGGCAAAGCCGTGGTCACAAGTTGGGTTAAACATTGACCCGGGTCCATGTAAGAATAAAAGTGGTTATTATCATAATTTTAAAATTCGATTTGGGGGTCGAACAAGGGTAAGACGTGGGTTATGATTGGGTTAATCATTGAACCAAGTCAACGTAAGGATAAAAATAGTTATTATCATAGTTTTAAAACTTGATTTGGAGGATTGATCTAGGGCAATGCTCGAGAGGGTCAACCTGAGTTGACCAAAATTAAAAAAAAAGAATCAAATCAACCTTGTTTTGACAAAAAAAACTCAAAAAGTTAATGGATTGTTTACCCGTATTTTATCCCAGGCCGACTGAGTCGTAGGTTGACCTGAGTTTTTGACAGGGTCAGGTCGGATCAATCCTTCTATTTTTTCTTAAACCTGGACCGATTTTAGCCTCGGGTCAATCAATATTGTTCAACATACCAAACACAACCTCCGTATGCTAATAAAATAATTGTCTCGTAGTGGTTTTTCTTTAGTTTATAGGTTACAACACAAAAAAAAAAACATATAGAAATCTATGCTAATAACAATCATAACACATTTCCTGTCACCTTAGAAATGCATCAGTAGTTGTTTGGCTTATAGGTGAGCAATTATTTCTTATTCAATATGTATTCTGCACTTAGATTTTTCGTTGTTCTCCTTATGCCATCTAAATCAGTACTCTTTAGCTTCGGTTTTAAAAGGAAAAATAAGTTCAAGAAGGCAAAACTTAGGATTGATTCAGTATACTATTTCTTTTTCAGTTTTGAAAAACTTTTTCATTTGTTGAAGGCAAATTTTTCCATAAAAAAAAACATCAAGATTACAAATATTTTCGTAAAAATCAAATCTATATAGTCATTTGTGATAATATAATTGTAAAATATTAATTTTATTTTATTCAAATTAAAAGTTATAATGTTAACTAAAAAAATCTTTATATTAGATTTATAATAAAAATTAAATTTATGAAACCATCTAAATATGAAAATATATAAAAAATAATTTTAATCTTACATTGCTAGAAAGTGTTTGTATATAAAAGAAAAGATAATAATATTTTTCATGTTTTTTCATTTGAAAGACAATGAAAAATTTGTACTGGAAAACTGTGTAGAAACTCTAAATATGTTTTCCAAACTCGTATAAATTTGGAAAAGTAGTTTTTTGGATAGATAAATATTACATCTGAACAGTAAATTCTAGCCTTTGCTTTTCTGACTCTTGTTTTTTAGAAAATTGGAGTGTTGCTCTATTTTTGAACAGCTTCTTAGGTGTTCTTGTGCACACATGCACCTTGGTGACACGTTGATGCTTTAATTTTCAGCTGGAGGAATGGATAAGCACACACACACATCTAATAGCCAACTTCAATCACTTCGGGATATTGTTTAGGCAATAAATACACCTTGTAATGTAAATGTAGTTGCGGACAGTTAAATGAACCTTGTTAATGTAAATAAACTGCAATTTACAGACTGATCTAGCACACTGCAATCCTTTTACAATTGCTTTGAAGAACTTCAGCCATAAGATGCCTGAGAAAGAAAAAGGTTGTGTTTTTATCTCATTTTCCGTTTTAAATATGGAAATAGTTTTAGTTGGTTTAGTCCATTAGATCTTATTAATTTAATAATTTCATTGTTGTAGAAGTTAATGTTGACATTTCAAGGAATGGTAAATTGTTAAGTCCTTCACATCTGGAAAAGGAGTATGAAGATTGGATTCTTGAGATGCATTCTCAATATGATACAGAAGTCAGTGCTGGTGAGGATGATGGAGTTCTTGTTGTTGGCCCCACAAACAAAATACCTGGCATTTCATCTGATGGTAGGGCCGATTAACATTGAATCTTTTGGAGGGAAACATGTTGGTTGACATCTTGATTTGATTATAAATATTTAACTCATCTGCAGTCCACCACATAATATTTCTAAGTTTAGAATTTGTTCATTCAAGTCTTACTTTTGTTGTTTAATTGTTTTTTTATATCTGATTCTATTTGATCACATAATTTTTATCTTTTCAACTTGTAGTTGTGAGAGTGCGTGATACTTTGACGAGGAAGGGAGCAATTTGGAAACGTGGTCAGAAAATAAAAGTTTTAAAGGGAGCTGGCCCAGGGTTCCATAATAAAAATGTTTACCTAACATTAGAACATTTTTTGATTGAAGGAGTTCAAGGCGATGCTGGTGGTAAGTAACATTTCTTGCAGCATTATGACATTGAACTTGAGGCCTGCACATTTTTTAAATTTAAATGGAACAGATGACTTTTTCCTATCAATGCCCTTTTGTTGAAATCAATGAACCTGACCTTGTCTTTTGTTGTCTCTATTCAATAGGGGATGCTCGGATTATATGCAGGTTTGCTGTATTTTATATTTTGTTTGCAGAATTTCTTTATCCGTTATATATATATATATATTTATCTCTTATTGTTGTGATATTTTTCTCATGATATATGTTCATTTGTTTATGTGGATATGGAAGGCCACTGGACATTGCAGAAGAGAATGGCTGTGTGCTTTCAGTTAAAGATGAGATTGCCAGATTTGATATTCGCAGCTCTATATCAATACCTATTAGTATGATCGACTCTGGGAAGGTTTGTTTCATGTTTACATTTAATGTTTCTTTTCCTTTGAACACACCTACATGGCACATTTTTATCAATATTTTTTAACTGTTCTGTATGATTGAGTAATTTTGGGAATCATAATCCACTGTATTAGTGCCAAACTATTGAAAGTTCTGAGTGGAATTGCCAACTTCAGAAGCAAAGTCAGAAAGCTCCCTCTACGATTGAAGTGCTTGGAAGAAAACATTGTCAAGAGTTGGAGATTGATGGGGTCAGTGTATTCTAACTGTTTTTCCTCTGCTTATTTTGAAGCGCAGTAGCCATTCACATTTTTTCCCTCCTTTTAGCATGCTAGGGTAGGAAAAATTGAATAGATGTCTTGAAAATCAAGCTCCATACAGTAGCTAAGCCACTCAGCTTATGCTGGCACAAAATTCAGAATTTAAACCTATTGAGTATATATGTCTTCTCAATCTTTATGGTGATCACTAGGTGTTTATATTTTTTTCCATTATGGTTTCTGTTTATGGAAGTGTAACTATCTATATAATCATGTTCTATGATTTAGGGATTCCCTGCTGAATCTACAGTTGAAGCTGGATGCACTCCTCCAACGGAAATAGTGGCAGTTGTTCGGCCTGGCTGTTATGTTTCTTCCAGTCATTCAAAGATTTTGGACCAAAAGTATATTGTCAAAACTAATTTAGAGATGTCTATAGAGGTTAAAATCAGAAAATCAGCAGAGGAATGCCAAAATGTAGGGCATATATATTCAGCGCGCATAGGTCCTTCTTCTCATAAAGGATTTGATGGCTTGTATATTTTTTCACTGGGTTGCAAGTTTCCTAACTTATTTAAAGAGGCTGGTGTTTACACTTTTTTATTCACTCTTGTAAGTGATGCACTACTTAATCATGATTTTTTTTTTCATATGTCGTAGTGTAGTTTATGTTCCTGATCATGTTCTAATGCAGTAAAATTGTCTGTAGAGTGATAATAATTGTAAAAAATATGAAAAAAGATTGATGGTCAAGGCATCTCGAGAGGTTGGAAAGTGGAAGCTTTTGGGTGATATACAGGGAAAACCATGTGTGAGGTTAGTAGCTTTTCATGATTAACTTATTGACTTTCTTTGGATTAAATTGTTTACAGTTACCTGCAAGACTTGATTTTAAATCATTTCAAGTTCATTAAAAAATGGTTTTTGAATTACTGTTCCAATCCTTTTATTATATATAATATTTGTAAGTTTTCATTCTTCTTATAAGCAAACAATCATCTAATTAGGGTGGGTTCACGATTTCCATCACTCTCTATTGGATGTCTTGACATCTACGGCAATCAAATCCCATTTAAATCTGTTCCAGAAATAACTGTGAGGCTAGATTCAATCATGGGTGTGCTTGCTGAAATAGACAAATTTAAGAAAGGCCTTTCTTCTGATAAATTGGCCCTTAAAGTTCAGGTATTCTTTAACCGTGGCCCTTTTGTAGATGTTGGTGTCTGTTTTTTTTTCTTAGGCAGAATGTGCCTCTTACACAATCATGCCTTATTTGGATTTGTTTTAAAAAAATTCAGAATATGCTAATTGTGAGCGACAAGTTGGATAGAATACGGCCAGAGTATGAAGCCACTTTGGTGATATGCCCTGTAGATGGGTTGGTTTCAGTTTCTATTCCGTGTCAAGGTACTTCGATCCATATGTAACAATGTTGTTCATAATGGCGCAGTCATGATGTTTAATTCCCTATCTTGATGTTCTAGTGGATTCTTCATTTATGTTCCTCATTTTGTATCAGTTATGCCTGGATCAGTACAGCACATCACAGGCCAACCACCAATACAGGAAAAACACTTGCTTCCAGGTTTTGTGGTGAAAGAACTTGTGTTAAAGGTAATTGTTATTAAAATTTTCTGGTGCATCTTGTATTTAAGGACAAGTGGAAAGTCATGGTTTCTTCGTGAGCTTATGTGAGCTGTTGCAAATCTGTATTTTGAGATGAAATTAAAAATTGGGTTGTGGATTATTTCTAACGTAATTAGAGTTAAAATCACACACAAAAAACAAACATACTTAAATCTGATCACTTTCACAGCTTCTGAAGATATTGCGTTTGAGAATTTTCAACTTCCAAATTGTTATTGTTCATTAACCATTTTAAGTCCCATGCTTCGTTCGATACTTTATATACCCAGTTATCACTTTCTTAAAGTTTAGCAGCAGGATCTAATTTACAGAACTAAAAGAACTAATACAGTTCAGTGATCCTTCAGGTGATACAAGGATAAAAGCTTAGGGATTTGATGTTTGATTGTAGAAATTCATTTACACCTTGGTGAACGGAGCATTGACATTTAAATTTCCTTTCCTCATCGATGCAAAATCTGTGACTACAATATAATAGAAACGTTATTAAACTGTTATGTATTTAATCTTACTATCCCTTTGCTTTTAATGTTTCTTATATGCTTCTTTTTTCCCCCTTTGAGTAACAGGTTTTGTGAAATCTGTATCTTACTAAATTATCAAGTGTACTTGATATGGAATGAAAAATAGTATTAATACTAAAAATTCAGTCTGTATTGTTTGCTAGCTAGATCATAGTGATGTCACATTTTAATGAACCGAGCATGATTTGACTAAATAAGCCAATTTACTTGACATTATGGTGCATCGAAGTAATATCTTATTATAGATACCAGAATCATCTTTTAGGCATGTATAAGATTCTCAGCCCACAAACTGAGTGGAACAGAAAGAGAATGAGATCATTGACTAATTGTTTATGGGCTTTATTGATATGCTTATTATACTTATGCCTTCCAGATGCTTGATGCTCATGGTAACCACATCAAAAAAGGTTTGGAAGTTCAGTTGAATGTGGATGGGTTTCATATCCTTGATAAAGAAGGTTCAAAGCGTAAGGTTTGGTTCTTGACTTTCTTGATTTCCAATAATAATTGAGCTGTGTAGTTAACATTTAGGTGTGCTCATGTTAGGTTAGTATCATGCATTCAGTGAACTGTGAATGACAGTCTATTTCGTGGCCTTAAAATATGTCACATTTGCTATTGTTTTGAATCTCTGTGTAAGCAATGCCAAATACAGTTGAGGATATTGATAATATCTGACCATGTGTTGATAAAAAAGGTTAGTCTGCATAGAAGATACAGCCTCTGTAAAATTTCTTTCTTTTCTTTGTTTGTTTGTTTGTTTTTATTTTTGTGGAGGGGGGGGAGCAATATGTTAGGGTAGTATCATGCATATAGTGAACTGTGGATGACAGTCTATTTCATGGCCTTAAAATAGATTACATTTGCCATTGTTTTGAATCTGTGTAAGCTATGTCAAATGCAGTCGAGGATTTTGATAATATCTGACCATGTACTGATAAAAAAAAAGGTTAGTTTGCGTAGAAGATATAGCCTTTGTAAAATTTCATTCTACTTTTCATCTTTGCATTTTCTGTTCGGTGCTCTTCTTCAGTTGGAAGGTGGCAATGCGGGTGAATTGATTTCATTCATACCTTTTTAATAAATATGCACAGTAATCAGTGATGCTAGTTCCCTTGCATGTTTTTATTTAAGCTTCTCGGAAATTCGTAACATATCCCTACTGATAAAGAGATGGGGTTTGGCTGGCTTCTCATCTGTTCATTTTAAAAGTGAATGAATTTGGTTACTGAAAGCCTTCATCTCTGAGGACAATTTCTTTTTACTAACAGGTCTTTTTTTTTTCCTGGGTGTACTGAAAAGCAAACTTTTATTAAGAGGCATTGCATTATTATAATGTGGTCTCCCTGTGGGTACTTGTTTCAAGTAGTAGTTACGCACTCCTTGACCAGAGATGTCTTTTTTTTTTCCTGTTCCTTTTATGTTGAATGATGCACGCACCTGCTGCCATTAATTATGGTATATCTTCACATATTCAATGAATATTTTCATTATTTTTTGCAATTTGTGTACCAGAAAGTGAACTGCCTAGTTCTGTATACATAACTCCTAAAACATTTGACAGTACCTTATATGGCATGCAAATTCTTATGGTTCATTTGGAGATCATAATTCTTAAGCATGAATGTAACTAGACAGTACCTTATATGGTTCATTTGGAGATCTTAATTCTCAAGCATAAATGTAACAATAGTTGGAATTGAGCGTTAAGCATTGTGTGTGATATGAGTGCTGAGTTTGAACTTTTTCAATTTTAGGTGGACAAGGATGGATGCATTGATCTCAGTGGTGTCTTGAAGGTAACAGCTGGTTTTGGAAGAATAGGTATGCTGTTATTGTAACATAGCTTGTAATCCCTTGATTTTTTTCTTGTCACTGTACAACTCTTTCAGATTATCACAAGGCTGAAAGACTATAAAAGAAGAAAGTCAAACATAAAAATGGTTAAAAGATGAATTGTGTGTGATCTTTTTCTAAACCTTATTATCACGGCCAAGAAAATATTTTCTTGTCTGTCCTATGGGATGCTGTTAGTTGTATGAATATGTTTATGTCTTAAGAAACGTTGTCTGCTTTATATGTACCATATAATCACTACTAACTTTCTAGTTTTTTAATCATATTATACTTACTTCTCAAACTTTGATTAACTGTGTAGTCAATAATAGTGTTCCTTGATCTTTTCCTAATATGAACTCAGTAGTCTGGTTTCTAAAATTATAGGCATTATTTCTTCAGAAAGCACTTGAAACTTGTAAAATACAATCAATCTCCAGCTCCACTGGTTTCTAGTAAATCATGTTCTGGTAATTTGCCTTCCTGGCCCTAAGACACAATTCTGAATGATCTGGCATAAGAACTCATTGACTTAGATTTTGAAAAACATTATACTGTATTTCTGTAGCAAGAACTAAGACAGTATGAGGCTGGCTAGTACTTCAGCTCTATTGATATGTTGCAAATATTAATTAGATTCTTCTTCCTTTCATCCAGTATCATACTCTGTTTCATATCAAGACAAAGTTGTTTTTAAGCAAGAGCTTCAAACTGAGAAGAGGGAGCTGAGAATTGCATCAAAGGTGAGTTATGTGAGTTTTTGCTTTTTATTGTCATTGATATGTGTCTTCTTACAGTAATTCCCAACTAATTACCTTATTTTTTCCCTTTCAGCTACCAGAGTTTCTTACAGCAGGATCTGATCTGGAAAATATAGTTTTTGAAGTTGTCGATTCTCAGGGTGATGTTGATCCTCGTATTCATAATGAAGAGAAAGCTGGCCAGTGCCATTCACTAACTATAAAGTCAGATTCATTTAATTTACAGGATGCTATTCAGTATACTTTGAGGCATGGTCGCTGCGCTATTCCGGCTATTCGAATCCCTCCAATTGAAGGAAGCTTTTGCTTTATTGCTGCTCACTCATGTTACTCAGAGCTGCAGCTGAGGGTCATACTTCCAGTCATGAAAGCCCCAATAGTGGAGTGTGATGAGAATTTATCACCATATTCAAGCAGAAAAGTCCCACTGCTTCGGGACTCATTATCCCTCGAGCATACTGAAAGCCTAATGACGCCCATTGAAAATAATGAAAAGGTATAAACTTCTCTGATGCAAATGCGATCTTAAGAATTAGCATGGAACCGTGTTTTTCTCAATGTAAAAGTGCAGCTATGTTTCTTTTACTTGTTTTGGGTGCCCCTGTCCAACATGAAGGTCAGGAGATTTTATGAGTTGTATCTTTAAGTAGCGCTTGTTATATAGCAAATAGATTAAGTCAAGATTTTCAGTTTCTTTCCTGGACTATTCCTGACAGGGACTAGTGGATGACATTGAAAAATATGGTGAGCGAATTGGAAATTCTGAAAGGCAACTAAAAGTCCTGAATGAAAAAAAGACAGAAATTGAGGAGTACGTGTCTGGACTGCAAGGTTTGGAACTACCTGAACAGTTTTTCTCCATTAAGTTTCACACTTCATTAAGCATACATTAAATATCAAGTGCAAGAAAAATTGGATGATCAATAGTTGTCACTGGATATTTGTCCGAACTTTGGCACGTGCCTTCAATTTCATGCCATGTAAAATAGAGTTAAATTTGTTTGCCTTGCTAATCAAAAGCAATGATGTGGTGCATGGTTGGCTTTGCTCCCAGCTTCCATGGAACGAACCTTGAACAATTCAAACTATGTGCTTACTAAGGAGGAGATCCTGGTACAAATTGAAAGCAGGAACCATTCTGCAGCATCTATTCTTTGCCATTGTTATAGAGATTTATCATCGCAAGTACCACAAAACCATTTCATGGAGGGTATATTCGGGTTGGTTGCCCTCCTTGGAACTGTTCGCACCAACAAGCTAAGCAGGTATGTAGCTATCTATTTTATCTTGTTGTTAATGAGATGAAGAGCTTTGAGCACTTTCTTATGTATAATATTTTCTTTTAACATCATCATTTGCAGGATATTGGCTGAGTTCTTGGGTGAAGACCAAATGCTTGCTGTTGTGTGCAGATCCAAGGAAGCTGCAAGTGCTTTTGGAAAATCTATTTGTGGTCGTTTTCTTGTTATATGCCTGGAGGATATAAGGTACTATAATAGGCTGTCGCTTGCATTTTGATTCCTCTTGATCTGCACCTTATAAACTTGGGATTCCTCTTGCATACCCTTGGGTATTAAGTGGTAACCATGATGTGATTTTAACTAGTTTTACAAGAAATGGATAAATATAGATACCCATGATTTGAGATTTTTTGACAGGCCTTGCACAGGGGAGCTTGAATGTGGTGACCCACAGAGGAAACTAAAGCTGCAAGATCCTACATTACAATGTGGGAACGTGCCATCAGGTTTCATTGGGTATGCTGCCAATATGATTAATATAGATACCCGAGATATGAACATAAGCACAGCATCTGGATATGGTCTTCGAGAAACTTTGTTCTATCGTCTTTTTGGAGAACTTCAAGTTTATGACACCAAAGAACATATGAATGAAGCCGGTGCTTGTATCAAACATGGTGCTGTTTCTTTAGACGGTGGGATCAACCGAGTCACTGAAAATGGAATTATGTCTCTTGGATGCTGGTATGTTTCTCTCTTTCACAGCCACATGCAAACATGCACATGTATGTGGTTAATAATTTGTATAACTGTATTTTTCTTCCTTGGATTGGTTGTATTATATACATTTTTGCAATGCTACTTCTATCACCGCATCAATTAGGACCAATCAGGAGTGCTAAAAACTTAGATGAAATTTGATGGGCTCGTGTGCATGTCTAGGAGCGTGCATTCATAAGTTATCTCTTCATGTGTTTTATCCAAAAGTTTACAAGATTTGCATTTTATTCAGGGTTGTAAGAAAGGAAAAGGATGGCTAAGTATGGTTAAACTCAACCAAGTTTAAATTATCTGTTTTCTTCAGGGATTCTGAAATTTGCTTTCCAGTCGGGACCTTGGAGAATGAGATGAGTCCTGCTCCAGAGAGGATGAAAATCCAAATGCAACTCGAAGCAGGCATGGAAATGTTGCAAGATATAACAGGACAGATAGAGCTTGTGACCAGACTGCGTGAAAATGCTTTAAAGAAGTTGAAGAAGAAATCCAAGAATTATAGCAAACTTATGGATCATGTAGAGGCAGTGGAGTCTCTGCGTAATAGGAAATAGTTGGTGTGTTTTGTAGATAATAGGTATTTGACCCTATAGGATATTTTGCTGATAACAAACAAGCCTCATCATCTTATATATCTGAATGCACTTCCCCCATATGTTGCTGGTAAGCATATTGTATAGTGTTAGGGTTTTGTAGTATATTGATGATCTTTGAAGTTTAGTTCAATACTTTGCTTGTTTATCTCACTATAGTAAAAAACTGAACATTTCCGTTTCAAGCATTATTTAATTTTATGTTTTGGTTAAAATTCAATCAATTTCAAACTATAAAATCAATTCTTAATTAATGAGTGTTGAAGGATAAAACTAAAAATAAAAACAAAGGATAAAAAAAAAAAAACAAACAGTGAGATTTAATATTTTAATTTAAAAAAATTTTATATAGAATTTTTTTTATAGAATATTACTAGTTACATCCTGAAAATTAATTTATTTTCTGTAATTTCATGAGGGATTGTTTGGTGATACCGCATTGATGCAATCTGATACGTGACATGAAGAAATTCATCATATAGTATATTCTTGAAAAAATAAAATAAAAAGATTCTATTTTTAATTACAATAGATTTTGAAAGGGAACGTTGTAATTGGCACAATTAAAAGTTATTATCATGGTGGCATGAACATTTTAAAAATTTATTAATTAATCTTAAATTTAAGTTGAGATGGAATGAAAATATTATTTAATTAAAATTATTCATTTATTAAAATAGATTTCACAATTCTTAGGTATGAAAAATAAATTTGTCCTGTTATAGCGCTGTATATTTTTATATTTTTTATTTTAAATTAATATTTTTTTATATTTCCAAACATATATTAATATTAAAAATAATTTTTTTAAAATATTATTTTAATATATTTTTAAATAAAAATACTTTAAAAAAAATCTAAAAACCACACATTTTTTTATTGAAAGTCTAGAGAGAGAGAGAGCGTTATTACTTTCAAATATAATAATAATAATAATAATAATAACTAGAGAGAAAAGAAACAAGAACAGAGACAGTGACAGAGCCATCAGAGTTCAACTCAGAAGGAAAAAATAAAATGTTTCAACCCAGCAACCATCCTCAGGTTTGCGTCACTTCTCAAACTCTGTCTTTTTCCCAAGAAAATGTAAGAAA
>Ga0307517_10004558_pt1 | contig 21256 bp, 5 predicted proteins | sample 23_EM_MG_FD_194515 | JGI IMG/M metagenome (GOLD analysis project Ga0307517, IMG submission 194515) | Populus trichocarpa ectomycorrhiza microbial communities from riparian zone in the Pacific Northwest, United States - 23_EM | ecosystem: Host-associated > Plants > Roots > Unclassified | place...
TTAATTGAATTAGTATTTAAAATCATTAAAAAAAAAGAAAACTTAACAAGAGCTAAAGTCAAGATCAACAAGTCTCACCCAATTTATAAGTCAAGATCAACAAGTCTCACTCAAGCCAAGCCAAATTGAATTAATAATTATGCTTTGATTTTTCATCGTATTTCTTTCAACCAACGTGAAAGAGAAAATAGGAATCAATATTTTATCATCTGACCAACAAGTCTATTCCACTGGCTAACTTGTCATCTCTTTGACTAAGATAATGATGGGTATTATTGACATTTTCTTTATAAAAAAGGGAAAAAAAATTAAATCTGTGGAGCTTGAATTTGGTGATTTTAACTTCTAACTGTCATTTTACTATTTCTTGTTTTACATTTTATATATAATAAAATATACATATATTATAATACTCAGCAACTCAAGTTTAATAATAATAAAGAATTTCGGGTTGAAAAGTATAAAAAATTAGCCTTTTTAAAGAATCCTAGTTCTCACTGTTTTACTATAAACCACAGATTTCCTCCCATGAATCAAAGGAAAGTTCTGCGGATCTTGGACGACGTCGGAAGCCTGTGACTCGTAGCAAATGGACCCTCTTTTAATAGGCAAATTCATAATTGACAAGTCATCTCACCAACCCATTATCCACAAGGATGAGTTCATCGAAGAAAAAGATTAATGGCTTTTCCCATACATTCCCCCTTTCCTCGAGGAATATTCAAGCTTGGAAGTTAAAAAGAGAACCATCCAGTGGGTAAGCCTAGAATCTGGCTGACCCACTCACTGGATAAATAGTTTTTGACTATCAATATGGTTTGATTTGGACAATTTTGGTCATAATTTTTTTAAAAAAATCAATTCAATTTTCGGTCAAATTTTAACCGAAACGAACAAAGTTCATTTATTTAAATTGAACTTTTTCTTTTCTAACAAATATAAAACCAAATCTAATTATTCATTTTGTTCAAAATTTTGGAAGATAAAAAAAAAACTCAGTTCGGTTGGGAAGTTTTATTCAAACCAGACCATTTGAACCGATACTCTACTCGACTTGACAGTATGGTTCAAATTCTGCAAGTGGGGGGTGACGATTTTAGAACTGTCAGAGAGCTAAACCAATTTTGTTGCTCGACCATAATTAGAATTATGAATTATAGAGGAACAAAATGAGAGATTAAAAATCCCATCTTTAACACAACAAATGGGTTACACAACGGGGTAAACCTCCCCTCCCTCTGTTCATCCTTCCTATATATCCTATATTTGCATGAGATTCAATCTCTAATCTCTTAGGACAATGCCAATTACCTAAACTAAGTTAACTAGCCCCACAAAAGTTTACATTTTAATCTAGTAAACTAACCCTCAAGGTTACAGATTAATCGTCTGAGGAGCACTGCCACGGGGAATCAGTTTAGAGGCACTGACCTGCAATAAACACTTGATTAGCAACGTATATCATGCAAAATGTCAGAGGGTGTGAAACAGAAAAATGTAAGAAATGGAATACCGGATTCATTAGGTTGTGTGATTGAAGAGCAAAATTCCTCCTTGTTCTGCAGCGATGCCAACGTCTTTCATTTGCAGCTTAACAACCCACAAACCAATTCTTGAGAATGTTAAGTTTCCAACTGTTGACCATCCATTCAGCCTTTTGCACTTGTGCATTATCTCATCAGCTGAGCAGGTCTCTGAGCAAAACTTAGTGGTGCACCATTGAGTCCTAGGATTGGTAGAAATTCCATGTCAATCTCCGGGCAAAACACTTGATGATGCAGTGGTTGTCAGATTGATGAAAACTGTCTCAGTCTACGAGCAAAGCGATTGTACTGAAGTTTTGAACTGTCAGGTTAATCGAGAACTCGAGAAAGTACCGTTTGCAGCAAAGACTAACTTGTACGAGCAGTTTCTTGTTCTTGGACCCAGTGGATATCCTGCTCAAAAGAAGAAATTGCAAGTATAACCATCCATTGGAAATCTAAAAATTACACAACTAACTTGACATTGAAGATAATTTAACATGGAAAATGATGGACATGGCTTGTAACTTAAATATTTAGAACTGCCAACTCTTAACAGCTTCTGATACTCGACATAAAACAAACACTATCTATTCTATCACTAGTATTGATATGTCCTTGGACACTTTCGAAATCTTGGATATCCAGAAAATATGACCAGGTTTGATTCATAAAGAAGTTGGTTAAAAAAGTAGACCTAATTCAACCACAAAGGCCAAACTGACAGGTTTAGTAGCTCTTGGTTTTTTTAAAAACTCAACCACCTAATTCAAACAGCTATGCTGAATAGAACTCTTCTCTAATATTCAGTTCCACAATCTAGTTCGTTTGGTATAAACTTGGCAAGAGGACATAAGTATCAGATATTTAAAAGGTCCTGCAAATAAACTGGAGCCCTTAAAGAAAAGTTTTGAAATAAGGATTGCAGCACAAATTTAAGTTATTACTGCCCACAAAAAACTTGTTGCTGCTCTGGATAGATGGAGATGGAGATCACTTGGCCAAAGTTTATGTCCTATTATATGTCTAGAGTAAATAACTATCATTCAGATGTGAGATCAAGATGACTCCTCCAAAAAATGAAAGAAGTGTTTGGTAAAATTTTCAAACACTTTGAAACATTTAAATGACGCAAAAGAAAGATTTAAGACTGGTCTCTTTGGCAAAAACTTTCATTTCCTTTTTGGGCAAAGGGAGTAACTAATACCTTGGTTTCTAAGAGCACAGATATATTCAAAGATGGTAACTAATAGTTTGTTTACCAACTGAGAACACTGCCATGACATGCTTACTGATAGGTATTCAATTGACTTTATAATAATAATAGATAGGAAGCACATAATGACATGATTAATAAAGGAACAAATGTGTTCGAGAGAGAAAATAAAATTAGCAGGAACGGAGAAGAAATAAAGAAACAAACCATTTGACATATGCTATCTAACAGTTGCAAGGCTTCTTCCCATCTGTTGACTCTGAGTAGTCCTTTAATAAGGTGAACTAAAATGCTTAGCTCTGGAATACTGCCCCTACTGATCATGTCCGCATACAACTCAAAAGCCTTATCAGCTTTATGTGCAAGTGACAGATTCTCAATCAAAGTAATGTGTATATTCTGATTGGCAGCGGAAAATGGTGAAAATGATGAGAGCTCTTCATTCAGCTCAAGAGCAATCTCTAGTCTTCCAGCCTTGATAAAATTATCAATCAGGACTCTATAAACTGGAGCAACTGGCACTGAATCATTCTCACTTATCTCAAATGAAAGATCAAGAGAAGCTATAAATTCACGATTGAAACCTTCAATGACTTTACGATAACCTGCTACATGTCTTGGCCAGTATGTCTGTTTCATCTCTTCTAAAAGTTTGTGAGCCTCATCTAAAAGGCCAGTAGAACAGCAGTGGTTTATCAAAACCCTATAGGTCACAAAATTTGGAGCACAGCCCTTGGAACTCATTTGTTGCAACAGCTCAAGGCATTTTTCAACTCTCCCTGATTTTCCAAAGCCATCAATCATTGCAGTATAAGTTACAACATTTGGATTACATCCTTTTTCTTCCATCATAACCATAAGCTTGTAAGCTTCATCTGTCTTTCCGACTTTGCAGAGGCCGTCAATCATCTCGGTGTAAATAACAACATTGGGAGCACATGAATTTTCTAGCATTTTGGACAAGACTTTCAAGGCAAGATCTAACCGTTTATCCTTAAACAACCTATCAATCAAAGAGCTGTAAGTATATACATTTGGGTCATACCCACACTCCAACATCGTAGTAAACACTTCTTGTGCTTCGTCCAGCTTGCCAGCCTTGCAACATCCATCTATAAGGGCATCATATACGACATGGTTTGGCTCACAACCTTCCACTGACATAGATTTTAGCAAATCCCGTGCCTCTTTGACCTGATAGGCTTTGCACAAACCATCAACCAGAGCTCCATATGTAAAGACATTTGGTTCATTTGAAGCACCATCAACAACCCTGAAATGCATATCAACATCTGGGATCTCCACATTTTCCTTTTTCATTATTTTGTAAATCTGGCTAGCTTTTTCAATCTTCCCTGCTTTACATAGACCATCGATTAAAGCTGTATACGTGACAATATTAGGAGTACAGCCTTTGGACAGCATCATCTCATAAACTTCATTTGCCTTAGACACCTTCCTAGATTTAAGGTAAGCATGTATAAGAGCAGTATAAGTCACAACATTTGGGGCACAACCATCTCTTTCCATTTCATCAAACCAGTTGCGAGCCTGTTCTATAAAACCAGCTTTACAAAAACTATCAATTAGTGTAGTATATACATACACGTCTGGAGCAATACCATTCCTTTTCATTTCTTGAAACAATTGAAAAGCCTTCTCTACTTTGGATGCATTGCACAAATAACCAATCACTTTTGAATAAGTACTGGTATCAGGTATAAAACCCTTACTCATCATTTCACGGATAACATTATATGCCTTCTCAAATTTTCCAATCCCACAAAGACATCGAGAAAAATTGCTGATGTTGACCTTATTTAGTACAACCCCTGCTTCAAGCATTTCACCATAGGCTTTCTCAGCCAAGTCTAACACATCCTTGCCTGGCTCCTCGCTGCTACAAATACCACCAATCAATATATTGTAAACCACATAACCTGGCTGGCACCCACATTGCACCATTTTCTTTAGCAACTTATAGGCATAAGCATAATCTCCAGATCTGCAATAAGCATGAACAAGAGAATTAAATATCCTAGGACTGGGATAACAGCCCTCTGTGATCATCATACTAAGAATTCTCTTACATCTACCAAGTTTTTCCTTATTCAAACACCCACAAAGCAAAATCCTATATGTCAAAACATTAGGAAGGCAAGAACTAGCCCGCATCCTGGTCAAAAAATCCATAGCTTCTTCAAAAAGCGAAGCTTCACATAACCCTGATATCATCTTCGTATAAAGCACTGTATCAGGCACAAATTCTTCCTTCTCTAGTAACGACAAGGCTTCTCTCCACTTTCCTGATTTACAAAGGGAATGCGCAAAACAGCCCAAAGTAAACTCATCCATTCTATACCCCATAGTTGACATCTCCCTATGAACCAAATATGCAGTATCTAATCTCTCAGCTCTTAAAAACACCTGAACCAAAGCATTATAAGTCAACCTTGACGGCTTATACCCAAAATCCTTTAGCCTACCTAACTCCTCCAATGCAGCATTCCACAACCCATTTTGACAACATTTACGAATCAATACATTGAGCAACTTCCCTAACACTTGCTTGTCATCATCCATAATTTCACGCAAAAATTTCTCTGGTACTCTATCAATACTATTATTACTACTACTTTCTAATATCTCTAACAAAGCATTGTACACGGGCAAAGTGTGATAATACCCAATTTGCCTACCAGCCCAAATAAAAAAATTAACACACAATTCAGGGATTTTAACTATATTCAAAACCTCAACAACCAAATTTGGATTCAATTTCTCCCTATGCTCTCTTAACAATTTCAGGGTCTGGTTCCCAAACCCATCATTATTATTCAAAATCACATTTGCAATCAAAGTAGCTTCATTTGAACACTTACCAAGATCAAATCTTTGCCTATCTTCACTAGGACTTAACAAAGAATCGCGTAAAATTGCGAATTCTTCGCTAGAAAAGGCCTCGACCCGCGATTCCACTTGCAAAAAAGGGTCATTTGGATCAACCAGTCCTTCAAGATTGTCACTTGGAGAGGTGGAGGTGAATCTGGTAGTTATAAAGGTTGAGTTTTGGCGTTGAATTTTGGGATTTTGGCTGGAAAGTTTGTAACTTTGAGAGTGAAATGATGAAAGGGAAAGGGGTTTTGATTTACGAGAGGAAAGATAAGGATTTAAGTGAGAAAGGAGTTTGGTTAAGACCCTCCTTTTCATTTGATTTTTGGGTGTGATTTTGGAGAATTTGAAAGAGAAATTGATTTTTTAGATTGTTTGTTTGTCTGTTCAGTTGAGGAAGTAGGGTTTAAGGAGGGTTTTTCCTTTGCAGGTGGATGGATTCTTGGGTCTCCTATGCTGGTTGAATGATGGGTCGTTTTCCTCTAAGGTTCGGAAATTATGTCAATTTTCCCATTATGTACAAATATTTTTCAAATACCTCCATTATTTCAATTTCACTTACATTTTGGGCCTTCTATAAACTTGAAGAAGTTTATAATTTGTTGAATCATGACCTTAATGTAGGAAGTAGAGGGACGACATTGAAAACAAAATTACAATCCTTGGACGATAATTAAAAAAATTGTAGTTTAGAGGAGACATTGAACAAACTCTCAAGCCTCAGGGAGCATTGTAAACACAAGACGCTATGTTTTGTTGAACCGCAGGTCGTTTGAGGCCTCCCCTCCCCTCGATGAATTCTGTCGGAAGTATCTTATTACATGGAAAAATAATAATAATAATAATAATAATTAATTTGATTGTAGCTTATCAATACGAGCTTACATCAAATATTATTAAACTCAGTTTAGCTACATAGATACTTAAAACTCAGTCAACCTTGCTCCGAGTTAAATGAAAAAAAAATAAAATAATTTGATTAATTGTTAATCTACTTAAAGATTATTTAATTAAAATTATTAAAAATAACAGTTTTAACCTTAAATTTTTTATATTGAATTGGGTTAAACAACCAAGCCGAGCCCAAACCTCGGATCATGTTAATTCTCGCATCAGCTTTAATAACTATGAGTTGTATGTGAAAAATATTATGCATAATAATGATCTTTTCACTTAATGTACTAGTGAACAATGATCTTCAATATGGTTCTGTAATTCTTTGCTTCATCTCCTTGATAAAGAATATAAGACCTAACAACAAGTGTCAATCAATAGTATTTTCTCTGGGTGGAAAGCTCCATTTTCACTGTGTAAAATCCTGCCATTCCATTTCATCTTTTCTGCAATACCTTTCACTTCAACAATGATGTCAACGTGATCTCTTATTATAACAGCTCCTTCTGGACGAAGAATCCGGTGCATCTCCAGAAGGATATCGAGAATGCTGCACCTGCATGAGACATGAACAATGCAAATAAGAAATAAGCATTTTTATCACATTCTTCTGTGGGTAGAGTATGGAGACTCATTTATGAAATCATGCCGGCGACCAGAGAAGATTACTGCAAAACTGAGTGATCAGAGCTAAACTCTAGTTTTCGGCAAATATTGGCATGGATATCTGCATGTATGGCTGTGTGTAGAGCAACAACATTGGAGAAGATTCATTAAATTTTTCTTACAATCACAGGGATTCAAAATCTGAAAGGCCAATAGAAAATTTAAATTAATTGTGGACAATAAGAGTTGTCTGGAGCTATCTATCATCACTGATGCTTTCAACAGTGACACTCTTGAGTCTTTTTCGAATCAATTCATTGAGCCTCTCTCTCTTTCTCTCTCCTTTTGTCTTCGAAAAAACTTATCATGAGTTTTTTGTTGCAGGATACTGACTTGAAGAGAATTATACTGTCATTCAATAGGAAAAATTTGAGTAAACTGCTTACTTGTCCATATACATGCTGAATACACCATGAGCATGTATCAAGTCGTACGTCCGAGGGTATGTTGAGAAGGCTTCACACCTGCAATCTACCTTCTATTACTTCACATCTGAAAAAATGAAAAGGAGTTGCATATTCTTCTCGAATGCATCTTAGTTTATCAGTTGTTTTTTTTTATAAAAAGAAGAAAATGATTTTCCAAAGAAATAAATGTCGAGTTACGCCAGTATAAGCCCTTGTCAAGGAATAGTCAGTCATACAAGGAAATGATTTCATAAATACTGGTGAGACAGCGTTGGGGTTCGAAGAGTTGAGCAAACCAGGAAGGGATAAAAGAAGAAAATTGAAAATCAGACTTCACTTTCAAAGATTCAACTTAAGTGTAATGCACAAAGCAAAGACTGCAGAAAATTACAGAGATCAATGATCTCCGCAATGTATATTACCATCATCGAAAAAATAGAAAATTATGCTAACATGAAAATTCAAAGAACTAATTTCATTCTTACCAATTCATGTATGTTCCAATGAGGCCACGATCGTACACAATGCTAAGGTTGTTCTGTTTAGCATCATAAGGTACTACATTCATTACCCAAACTGGATATTGAGTCAGTGCTGCAGCGAAACCTCCTATGCCAGCATTCATATCCATTATGTTTCTGTATCTGCCTCTGGAGAGAGATTTGAGTATGATCCCATAGTGTCTAACTCTTCTTTTCCATAACTGATTATCTCCTTCAAAGGCCGCACCTGAAATTCCTTCACTTTTAGTCCTAGGAGGAGCAATATTCAACCTTTTGGACCATTTTTCAAGAGAACCCCCTGAGATGTCGTGGATATCTGTTACATTTAGAAGAGGAGTAATACATGGTTCCATCTTTTTATACCTGTGAAAGCATCAAGAGAAATGAAAAAAATTTATCATGGGTTATCGGTACATTCAGAAATAATGAGGTTCCCACAATGTTTTACAAGATTTCATATTCACAAAAATTATCATGAGCTTCGTGTCTTGAAATAAGTTTAGCTTGCAATGTGGCTTTGGTGATGTTTTTTAGCATCCAACTGCAGCATCACTCTAGTTACAACATACACCAAGAGGGAAGAGTATCAGACACATTCTGACATGATAAAAAAAGTAACCTATTTCCTTTTGACGTTGCCGATGTCAAACAAAGTGACAGGAGTGAGCGCACCACAACCCAGAAGGCAAGAGTCCCTTTGCAAGATTGCTATACCAGAACTATTGCATATTAGTCTGATCCAATTGCAGTGTCATGACTCGTGATTCATGGAAATTACAATGGCTAAAAGTGAAAATACAATGAACAAACTCACCAACCAGCATCAGGATCGCTGTTAATACAAAACCGGGGAGATTTCCAAATCCTCGACTTTATGATGCAGTGAATGTGGTTATTTGGTTTTCTCCACACAGCAATTGCTCCCTTCTCTGCAACTTTCTTCCAGCACAGTCGCACAGCAAGATCTTCCAACCTTGCTTGCTCTTGCTCCAACTCCTGAGCTCCCACCTCTGACCCCTTGTAATTAGCCTTCCAATTTATAGGTGGTCCAGAAAATATCCAGTAACCACCAGGACGCAACACACGGTCAATTTCCATGAGGTAAAGTCCATCTAGCCATTTGCATTGTGAAAAGAGAGGAAAAGAAATAAGACATCGGGATCCCATTGAACTTCCGCAAGGACAAGATCATGAATGAAAAGGTTGTATGGGGCGTAAAAACCAAGAAAAACATAGATGCAAAATGAATCAAGTTTTTTTTTTCTTTCTGAAATTGATATGATTCTAATTTGACTGTTGGAGCAGTGTAAAAATTAATTCCAGTAATAAATGTTCTTTTATCAATCTCAAATGCACCAACACCTTCAAAAGCCATGGAACGAAAAACGAAGATACTCTGTTTGTCACTTAACATTATAATGATAAACACACAGCAATGAATAGAACCTATTATGAGTACCATATTTAGTCCATGGAACCAAGCATCTGGCACAGTGAGCCATATCAAATGATCTTGAAGGGAATGGCAACCGATGGATGCTAAGTATACCAAGCATGGCTGGAACTCCTCTTTCCAGTGCAAACTGTAATTGAGCTTCATGTTTATCACTTGGCGCTATTGACATTGTGAGGATGTTATAATCCATTAAATGTGCTCCAAAGCTTGCAACCTGGAAAGAATCAACCAATGGCCAAAATTTTAGCAAGCAGAGTCCAAGTATCAAATTTATAGGAACAGCTGTCATTTGCAATAAGTTCATATGTGATCAACTTCTACGATTTTAGCCTCTCTAAGCCCCCGCTTTCAAAATTGAAGATACAATACCTACAAGCAACAGTAAAAACAGGTTAAATCCATTAAAAATTAACACTCTTTACCTCTTCTCCTTCGTTGTGCTGTGAATCATCACAAACCCAAATATTTAAGATCACAATTTAAATCATACCTAAAATGCAAGCACAGACAAGTTCCACCAAGTACCTAAACAAGAAGCAATTCATAACTTTCCATAACTTACCCCACATCCAACATCAAGAACGGTCCTTATGCTCCCAGATTTCAAAGGCACAAAACGTTTGATCTCATCAACATAACCCTTAACTCCTTTTCGAAATGAAGTCCCACCACCTGGAAAAACCAGCAAATCACCTTCCAATCTAACCCAATTCTGTGTTTTCTTGACCTCACTCAGCTCCTTAAAAGGCAGGTTCTTGAACCAAGCGTAGTCCCTACTCTTTGGCCATGAAAACGGTCTCTTGTACCCAGCAGGCCTTGGAACCAAACACATTGGTTTTTCATAAGGTTCAGGGCAATGTCTCTCTCTACTAAAGAATCTTTCGGCAGTAAAATCCGTTTCTCTTGATGGATCATGGCAAGGACAGTAGTTGGTGAAGTTTGGAGGGCAGAAGTTGAAGAATTGTAGGTTTCTGAGAGGTTCTTGAGGGGGAGAGAGTGTGTGGTGTGATTCAAAGTCAAGAACAGACAAGGAGAAGTTAAGTTGGTGACAGTTAAGTGGCTGTTTCTGCTCTTGAAGAGGGGGGCTAGTAGAATTGTTGGAGCTGGTGTAGATACCAAGAATATAGGAGAGAGAGACAAGGAGAATGGAGATGAAGTATTTTAAAAGGGGATGCTTGAGAGGGTTTGGTTTTGCCATTACTTTGTCTCTGCTGCTGGGACTTGCAAAAGTCCACAAATGGTGGGATGGAAAGAAGTATTTTTGGAGTTCTTTTTGGTATTATAAGAGCTCTGGTCATACGTCGAAAAGGAAACGATGCTCATCAGTGAATTACTGTTTTGGAATTGGCCACATTTTTGGAGGATTTGGACTTCTATTCTACGAGTCTCGTAAAGCATCATACCTTGAACTTAAAAGGCCTATCACTGTTTTCCAATAAGCCAACATCTTGTTATTAGTTAAAAACATTCAAAAAGCACAGCAGATGTGGAATGAATGCATTGATGCTTCTGGCAGAGAGAATCAATATGTTCTTCACTTCACGGCCAGTCCTAGCTTATTTCCATCTGGAGAGATGGATAATGACTGCTGCTTCTAGCATTATGATGATTTTTAACTGATAAATTAAATCCCGAGCAAAGTCAAAGCAACATTGATCTGCTCGCGCGAACCTGTAAGAAACTGTACTCCACTGCTTTGATAGATAAATCCTAGAGAAAATATGGCAACAGCCAGAACCTGGAAAATTCATGCATTTGAAGTGAACTGTAACAGGTAATCAAAGGGGAATCCCTGCATCAATTGGAGAAATAATAAAGTTTTTGACAACAAGTAGCATATTAATTCAATAAAACTCGATTAATTTGAAATTTTAATCATTTGATTCACCAATTCATAATAAAAAATAATATAAATCATATTTTAAAATCTCATTTAATAATTTAAACTATTAAGTTAAGTTGATTCTTTAACATGATAAGTTATTAAATAAGATTCTAAAATATAATTTATATTATTCTCTAACCGTTCAAATCAAACTAAGTTAACATTAAGAATTTTTAAAAAAAAAAACGATATTGTTTTAATAAAAATAATTAAACCAATAATCCTAAAAGGTTGAACCAATAGATTAATTGGGTCTCTCAACTTTATTAATTTGATTGCTTAACTCCTTTTACTTCTAATTTGGTGAATCAAGCATTTATACTATTAATTGTTTTATTGCATTTGACCCTCCATCAAACTATGTAAATGAATCCAGTAAGCATTTTTATTCAAAAATGCAAGCACTTTCTAAATTGTTGGCTTGTACTGGTTGGTTTTGTTATGATAAACTTAAATTTAAAAGCTCTAAAAACCCCTTATAAAACTCAAACTTTATTGGACTCAGCCAAGGGAAGGACTCATCTTCTTCGGGCATATTTACATAACCTTCCTACACTCATTAAGTGTATAAAAGTCCTTCAAGGAACCACCATGGTTCCATCAATATTAATGTTGTGTTAGAGATAGTATGTGAAAGTTCTTTAAGAGCCCACCGTATTTTCATCCACGTTAATATATATGTTAGGGATATTTCCCATCAACATTAATATATATGTCAGAGACATTTTTTCTCATTAATACATATGTCAGAGATATTTCTCATCAAACATTAATACATATGTCAGGGATATTTTTCATCTTTAATACTATCAGGGTAATATTACATTTTAGCCCCTCCTCTCCAATATAGACTCATGAGCTATAAATAGACCATGAATTCTTTAAACAAAAAGTTTGGAATCTCCATTATTTACTGCATATTTATTTCCAGAGTATCTCTTTATAATATTATTGTATTTTCTCTCAAAAAGTCACTAACATAATCATCGGAGAGTCTCTAAATTCACTAAAGGAGACCTTTTACAAGTATCAAGCACCCGCCTCTAGCTATCTTATCTAGAGAGAATGGATCAGATTGTCAAAATTAAAAAATTAACTAATTATTCAAGGTATAAATCTTGCACTTAATCAACTTGGATATTTTGAGACATCATCATGTTCATTGGTTTTAGTACTTGCATTATGGTTTGCTAAGATAATGGTTCAAAGTGAGAGAGACAACTTTTTGATGGAGTCTATAGAGTTGTCTAATCCAACATTTGATGCTAGTTATTAATGGACTGAAGATAGATCTCATACTTATTAATTAAACCCGGTCTAGTCTGGTGAATTGACTCAAAAAACTCGGGACTGAGATCCTGACCTAGGTTGGGTTTCTAATTGAACTAAATAAAACATTAACATATGCAAATATGATTGACCCGACTAAGTTTTTAGTAACTCTGTTGACTTGACTAAATTAGCTCGCATTGAATGTTTTGTTAAAAAAAAAGGAATAAAAAATTGTTATGTAAATAAAAATGATTAACTCAGATTGATTTGGTAACCCATGAGTTGATCTAACAATCTAGATATATTTTTGAGTCAATCCTAAATCGAGTTTAATTCCTATAATCATTAATGTTAAGAGATGCCTATAATTATAAAGAAGGAAATCATGGTGCAAATATGTTGGCTTTGCAAAATTTCTTTGGCATGTGTTAGACTTGGGAATCCAATATTGTTTTAATCCTAGTGAGTTTTTATCCATCTTACTTCTACATCAGGATGTCTTAAATGATGTTTTGCCTCGTCCTTTTAAAATGCATGTAATATATTTTCTAAGATCTTGGGCCTCTCCTTTTAGTACCCAAAAATCCCAAAGCTAGAGTGTGAAAGGAAAATATAATATATGGTTATTGAATTTAGGTTGAAATAGGGCATAAAAAAATATCATATGAATGAGCTACAAATGAGTGGGTGGGTGAAGGTGGGATTGAATTCAAAATTAATTATGAGATTTGAAATATAGCAAGTTAACAAAGTCATGTCAAGGCAACTATCACATGATTTAATTTTAAACCTAGACTAGACAAGGAATTGGATAAAAAGATTTCAATGTTGATCTGCTGTAATAAAATTATCAAATAATCATCTACGACTTATAAATTTTTTGTTAGTTTTAAAACAAATTGATCTGATATGTAGCATAGTGCATGCATATAAACTAATCAAAACTAAAAAAAAATAAATTTCTTAAAACTTAAAAGGTCTTTTTTAGAACGGGTTCAATTTAAAGTACATAGTAAAATATAAAGAGAGATAGTAGTTTAAATTTAATTAAGCTTATTTGTTTGTATAATATATCGCACGATGCACCACATAAACAAACAAACTCTAAGGATGGAGGGAAAACAGAAAAGACAAGTACAACAAGTAAAACTATGGAATTGTGAAAGGATACAAGAGCAAGTTCGAACATATTAGTAGAATAGACACTGAGTTCATGTATAAAAACTAGGAAATCCAATTCTAAGTAAGGCTATGTTTGTTTGCTAAAAAGTATCATCCATTGGAAAGTGAATTTCTAAAAGTAAATTATTTTTTGATATTTAACAGTATCATAAAAAATGAGTTGGAAAATATTTTTCAGTGTTTGACTATACCTTGAAAAATAAGCTAAAAAATAACTTATAATATTTTACTTTTTTAATTTTATTAAAAGAATAGGGACCAAGTTTGATAAATGAAAAAATTCAAAGATGATGAAATTGAAAAATAAAATCAATTTCATAAATTATTTCAAATAAAACAAATAGCAATCAAAAGAATAAGGACAAAATATATCAGATAAAAAATTTGAAAGAAAATAAAATTAAAAAAAAATCAAATTTCATAAATTATTTCAAATAAAATAAATAGAAATTAAAAGAATGAGGACCAAATATTATAGATAAAAAATTAATTAAGAACAGAATAAAAGAAAAACAAATAACAATTAAAAAAATAAGGATTAAAGTTGATAAAAAAAATCAAGTTATAAATGGAAAATTGAATAAAATTAATAATAAGAAAATTCAAAAAAAAATATAACAATTAAAATTTTGAGGATTAAATTTGATATCATCAATAAATAATATGATTTTTTTAATTTTTTTATGACTTCTAAAAAATATATTCCATCTAAAATAAAAAAAAATTATCTTTCTAGAAACTAAAAAAAATATTTATGTTAACTAATTTTTTTTAATGAAAGACAAACACATAAAAAAACTAAAATAATTTATAAACAAGCACTTGCCATGGATAAGGTGCGTAGCATTAGTAAAGCAATCATAAGTTCCCTAATGGGCCTCTTGCCCAATGAGCTCCCCTCTTCGTCGTGTCGGCAAGTAGTGCGAGTCCAATTGTTTTAGACAATTAATTCCCGAATCCCAGTCAGCTAGAAACAGGGAAAGAGTTAAAAGTCCATTTCCTCCTTCTAGAGAAACTCCAATAGTAAAACTAATTTAAATGAGTTAAATTATTACATAGTTTTTTTAAATAGTATAAATAAATTATTTATTTAATATTAACACTTTTAATATATTTAAGAAAAATATTGAAAAAAACTATGAAGATTAAAGGAGTAATCTTTAAATAATTTATTTTAATACTTTTAGCTTTTTTTAATTGGAGATGCTCTGGTAACCAAAAAGCTAAATCAAAATTATTACACCTAGCCTGAATTGATTCCAAAAATTTATGATAAAACAACAAAATATATTGACAAAATAAAATTTAATTCATCTAATTAAGTTTTTAATGATTTAGATAATTGGTCAAGCCCAATGAAATCAAATTCAAAGACTTTTTTAAAGAATAAAAAAATATTATTTTAATAAAATAATTAATTCAATAATTCATAAGAGAAATAGATTCTTTTTTAAATCAATATTTAAATTAGATCTCAATAATATAAGCTAGTGAATAATTAGCTCGTTAGTGTGTGTTTGTCTTATAGACAACTGTCTTTTAAACTACAATTGGCTTCTCAAGAAACATAAAAATAAATGATTTTTCACTGTTTGAAACACGGTTTCCCGCATATACAACCCCGTTTGTTTTTGTGTGCTTGGAAAATGCTCATGTAAAATTTGTTTTTTTTAAAAAAAATCTTTTTAATGTGTTGATGGTAAAATAATTTGAAAAAATTAAAAAATATTATTTTAATATATTTTTAGACGAAAAGCAGCATTAAAAGTGTGTTTAATCCTGAATGCTTTTTAAAAGTGCGTTTGACATAAAAAATATTAAATTAATATTTTTTTTAAATTTTCTGATGATTTTAATGTATTGATATAAAAAAATCAAAAAACAATTTCTTTTCAAAATATTTTAAAGCGGAAAGTTATTTTGTAAAGTACTATGCACCACAATCCTGAATACATATTATGCAATGTTTGTTTTGTGCTGCTGATATTTTTAAATCATTTTAATGTGTTGATATTAAAAATTAATAAAATAAAAATAATATTATTTTGATGTATTTCCAAGTAAAAAACATCTTAAAAAACAATATCTACCATAATCTCAACATACAGATTTCCAAGTAAAACGGAGTTTTGCATGATTTCAAGGGTGTTTGTGACAGGAATAAAAGTTGTTTTTCAAATTATTTTTTGTTTGAAAATATATAAAAATAATATATTTTTTAAAATTTATTTTTAATATTAACATATATTTAAAAATGTAAAAAAAATGAATTTAAAATAAAAAAAAATTAAAATTTTAAAAATTCCTGTTACTTCCACGGGAACAAACAACCCCGATTGGTCAAGTGTGTATTTAGAACGGTAGTTGAACAAGTATTTGGTAGTTAAAACCGTTCAATGCCTTGTGTAAGAAGTATTAGCGTGGCAGATCCATATTTGTCCACGTATCACCTTATCTAATGTTTTTTATTTGATTGAAAAAGGCATGTGGTCTTCGAGGGTCGGTGGATGGTGGCCTGAGAGTTCTACGCCTGGCAATGGTCGGCACGCCACCTCTAGGCGACGAGGGCCCAAGCTCCAAGATCCATTTTGGTAAACAACTTTCAAGAACAATTCTTATTTTCTTAGCCAAAAAAGTGTTTGTGGGTATGCTGTGAGAGGCTGGAGTTGAAGAGAGACCCATAATTTTGTTAAAGGTCCACACGGTTTTAATAACAACATTATCCTTTTCCTAGATTTTTTTTAAAATTAGTATAGTTAATTAAAAATATTAAAGGAATAATAAAAAAATTAATAAAATAACACAATTCATATATTATGACTAGAAATATAACTTTTATAGATTATTATTGTTTAAAATAGCGATATTATTTAAAAATATATTAAATGAATAGAAAAAAAAAATCTTGAAGATATATGAAAATTTTGATTATAATATCATTAGTACCATCAAAAAAATCTTGATGAGATAAATATTATAACACCAAGAAAGGTTACCAATACTGACCTGAGTGGATCACACTAACCGTCTAAAAAAAAAGTGTTCCTTTCATTATTAGATAACAAGTATTAAAAGAACTGTGATGATTTTTAAATAAATTTTTATAATTTTTAAATAAAAAATAGAAAAGATATAATAACAAAATACTACCTAAAACTTTATTGGTTATTTACTTAATTATATCATTGATCAAACCGCGGCACCGAATGCAAGTTGTTTGTCCAATTTATGCACAAACGTTACCCGAAGTAGAGGCAGATTACTTTTATTCCTTTTCTTTTCTTTTCTTTTTTTCACTTTCCCTTTATTTTAATAAGTTTGACTTGATTCTTAAAAGAGAAAGAAAAAAAAAAGGGTTAGGTGTTTCCTTAATTCAGGGACGAATTTGAGTTCTTGACCATGAAAGACACCGTCACCAAATTCAAGGGTATATTTGAGAATGTGATTGCGGTTGTTTTTTAAAGTAATTTTCATTCGGAAATATATCAAAATAATATTTTTTTTATTTTGAAAAAATTATTTTTAACATCAACACATCAAAATGATTAGAAAACACTAAAAAGGTATTAATCTAAAATTTAAATATTAAAAAAATTTAAATTTTTTCAAAAATGCTTTTAAAACACAAAAATGCTTTTAAGAACAATTCTTGTTTTCTTAGCCAAAAAAGTGTTTGCGGGCATGCTGTGAGAGGCTGGAGTTGAAGAGAGACCCATAATTTTGTTAAAGGTCCACACGGTTTTAATAACAACATTATCCTTTTCCTAAATTTTTTTAAAATTAGTTTAATTAATTAAAAATATTAAAGGAATAATTAAAAAGTTAATAAAATAACACAATTTATACATAATATCATTATTAAAAACATAACTTTTATAGATTGTTGTTGTTTAAAAGAACAATATCATTTTAAAAAATTATTAAATGAGAAGAGAAAGAGAAAAAAAAATCTTGAAAATGCACCAAAACTCTAATTATAATATCATCAATATCATTAAAAAGATCCTGACAAGATAAATATAAAATCATCAAAAAAAATTATCAACGATGATTCGAGTGGGTCACAGTCGCTGTTTAAAACAATTATGTCAACCCTTAACTTTTGGATACCAAGTATTAAAAGAACCGAGATGATTTTAAAATAAATTTATATAATTTTAAAATAAAAAATAAAAAAGAAATAATAACAAAAGACTACCTAAAAATTTATTGGTTATTTACTTAATTATATCATTGATCAAACCGCGGCACCGAATGCAAGTTGTTCGTCCAATTTATCCACAAGCGTTACCAAAAGTAGAGGCACACTACTTTTATTACTTTTATTTTCTTTTCTTTTTTTCACTTTCCCTTTATTTTAACAAGTTTGACTTGATTCTTAAAAGAAAAAGAAAAAAAAAAAGGGTTAGGTGTTTCCTTTATTCAGGGACGAATTTGAGTTCTTGATGATGAAAGACACCGTCACCAAATCCTTTAATTAAAGGATTTGCGTTTCCTAGACCACACATTGCTATATTCAGAACCAAGCTAATTAAATTTGGAACATACAATATAATTATTAAAATTGGCATATTAAAATTATCTAGTAGGTGGTCCAGTGATAAAAGTTTAGGATTAAGAGGTTTGCTTTCCTTGTGGTTTTAGGTTCGAGTACTGTGGTTGCTAATATGATGACCACTGGAGGCTTATATGGTCGTTAACTTCAGGGCCCGTAGGATTAGTCGAGGTGCGTGCAAACTGACCCGGACACTCACGTTAATAAAAAAAACTGTTATATTAAAATAAATCATGTATTTTTTGTTGAAAGAGCATGAAGTGGCTTGATATGATATATTTTATTGATAATTTTTTTTTTTTATCTTTCTTCATTACTCTTAACTACCCATGTTTTTTTTTTCTTGCTTGTCTAAGTTGATCAAATTGCTACGAATATACCATTTAATGTTCAATTAAGGCTCTGGATAATAGCTTGTAGGAGAAAAAAGAAGAAGAAAGACCATAGGTGTCCCACTTGAAAGCAACCACGCAAGAACTTGCTAGAAGGTTCATGGTGCTGAAGAATATTATGAGATGGAAAAGGAAGGAAAACGGCCAGACGCAAACACATTGATGTTTAAAAGTGTGATTGTTGTCTTGGCCTGAGGGTCTTGTCCTGGCGGTGGGAGGGGCTTGTCTTCTTCTGCTGCTCCTGGGTTCGAGTTCTTATGTGTATGCCTGTCACCCCCGCGGTGTCTTACATGCCTACTGAGTTTGTAGGGTATTCAGTGGGCCGTGGGATTAGTCGTGGTGCGCGTAAGCTGGCCCGGACACCCACGTAAATCAAAAAAAAAAAAGTGTGATTGTTGTTATTTTTTAAATAATTTTTTGTGCTGAAATATATTAAAATGATATTTTTTTATTTTTGAAAAATTATTTTTGAAATCAACACATCAAAATGATCTAAAACATAAAAAAAAAAAAAGTTAAATTTTTTGCAAATTTTTTTTTCTTTTTTTATGTTGTAAAAAATTGAGATAAATGTACGTTTCTGTTTTTACCTCATGAATATTTTTAGTCAATTTTTCATCTCTTTAAACATCAGAGATAGAAGTAACAGAGACAAAAGACAAAACCAAGTTAATTTTATATATGATTGGTTTGATTATCTATATATTTAATTATTAAATATATTTGAAAAAATAATTTAACATTTGAGTATATAGAATTAAATTATATTATCTTCTTGGAAATAAATTATATTTTTATGATGATTACACATTTTTTAAGATGATTTTGATGATCAATGAAAAAAATTATTATCATTTTGTCTTTGTTAAAAAAATTAATATTCATTATAAAGTAAAATAAAAATAATAATTTTTATTTATTATTTTAAACATTGCAAATTAAAGTATTTTTGGAATTTTTTTATGTCATATCATTCATTAATCAAATAAAATAAAGAGGTATTCACTTTATCTTCTGTACCAGACACAACTCCTTCTCTATCTTCTATTTTGTTTTGTTCCTTTTATTATTTTAACAGTCAATGTCTTGTCTATATTACGACAATAACAAATATTAATTTAAGAATTGTTTTATAAAAATCTTAACTTTAAGAACATTACTCACTATTCATAGTGATAAGTTTTGTTTTTTAAATTATTTTTTATTTGAAAAATATTAAATTAATATTTTCTAAATGATTTTTAATAGTTTTAATATACTAATATAAAAAATATTATTTTAATATATTTTTAATTAAAAAGTATTATTAGAAAACAAAGCATGAAACTATAGTGCATGATTTGATGGATAATCCACGTGTAATTAAAAAAAAAAACTCGAGGGAATTTGTTAACAATAGTTTCCAGAAAGGCAATTTTTTGTTTTGTTTCATATAATTAGTTTATTTGCGTGAGATTTTATCTGTTTGTTTTTTGTGTTATAAAAATATTTTTAAAAAAATTTAATATTTTTTTAAATTAATATTTTTTTTAATGTTTTTAAATCATACTGATATTAAAAATATTTTTAAAAAATAAAAAAATATTATTTTAATATATTTTTTAAAAAATAATACTTTAAAAACATTACCTCGTAGTTGTTAAATCAAATTCATCAAACGGTTCGGAGGGGCACTCACGTCAGCCGCCGGAGCCCGACCACAGGATCCGCTGCAACGAGAAGTCGCTTTGGAATGGGATCGAAGGTGCCAAAGTAGCCTGGAAGGATGTGCTGTCCCAGGGAAGAAGGAGGTCTTTCAATGGAAGCTGCAGCTTTTAGGGAAAATTAAAGCAGTCAACGGTAGCCGACACCGGTTTATGACTCACTAGATCACCTGTAAGTAATCAGTTCGACTCACAAAAATATATTATCTTATTTTTAGTATTAATCCGGATGGAGTTAGTTAAGTCAATTGGGATCTTAAAGACTTAATTGAGATTAATATCTTATACAATTCAATTAAATATTCAATCCGAATTAGTTTTATATTTTTTAAAATTAATTTATTAAACCGGGTTTAATAAACATGTTTAAAAATAATATATTTATTCTGCAAAATGGAAGTGTGAGCTTGGACAGAAGAAAAATTATACACCGTCTATTTTTCAAAGATAACTATTGGATAACCTTAAATAAAGTATATTATTATTATGAGTACTATTATTGGTCCAATTAATTAATTAATTAATTAATTAATAGGAAACCACCGCTTCATCTTCCACAAATCAGAATTTGTGTCTCAGAGCTGATCCTATAAATAAGGCAATCACCATTTGTGTTCATCATAACAGAAAACAAGTTCAAGATATCCATCAAAACCACCCACAAATCTACAACTTCCTTTAAAGATCATACAGAACCATCTCCTTTTACA
>Ga0307517_10004559_pt1 | contig 21255 bp, 19 predicted proteins | sample 23_EM_MG_FD_194515 | JGI IMG/M metagenome (GOLD analysis project Ga0307517, IMG submission 194515) | Populus trichocarpa ectomycorrhiza microbial communities from riparian zone in the Pacific Northwest, United States - 23_EM | ecosystem: Host-associated > Plants > Roots > Unclassified | place...
GAGCCTGGCTCGAGTCCTCGAGTCTAGGTCTGGACTCGGCTCGAGCCCTCGAGTCCACGGGTCCACGAGCCGAGCCGGCTCGAGCCCAGGTCTGGACTCGGCTCGAGCCGGCTCGTGAACAACACTAGTTGATTCATTGGGGTTTTTTTTGTCATTATTTTTCCAGCTTTCTCATCGTCCTTTTTCTAGCATGATATTTGCTAGTGCCCAATTAGGTTGAAATTAGTGCGGTCTTATGAGAAGCTGCGATGCGAATCAGGCTAGATTTCTGATTAGTTAAGCGAGTGTGTGGCTCCTCGCAGCGAGAATAAGTCATGTCCTGAGACAGCAGGTGCACCCGTAATTTCCTGCAACACACAACTATCGCAATACTGGGGCAACTTCGGACAATGGCATAGTCGAAATGAAAGGCCCTATTGCTAGTGGTAATGCCCCTGGAGAGGAGGGACACAAATACACAGTCCTTAGTATTAATGGTCATTATTTTGAGGTGGATGGAGGTAGTGCCCGCTACCTAGGGACCTATTCTCCCTGCGGGTACGGTACTGTACTCGAGAAACGCACGTGTGCGCAAATTAAAAATTAGGATGAGGTCACATTGACATCTAAAGCTATGTAGCAACCACGGGCCCGGCTGTCACATCCCATATCCCAATATTGAACTTTCCCTCTCAAGTGTTCGAGTATTTGTTCAATCTCAAATCTCCGAACATTGTCAGCATCATGGCACACCACTCAGTGGGTTATTCTGAAATTGGTGAAGATCAACATACTTGGCATATACAAAACAGGAAGGTCTAGGATATGCAGGTCTCACTGACTCGTGGGAAAGTGCCAATTGTAGCCATAAAAATGATATTAGTTTCACACCTTCCGCTAGAGTTAATTGGAGTGTTCTTGGCACTGAAGAGTAGCTGAACCTGCGAAGCTGTTTTAACAAACCCCCGCTTTTCCCTAACCAGACCCCGCTTGCCTTCCGCTCTCAGGAATCTCATCAACCAACCTCCCACAGCAACTACTCCTCTTCAACGGAACAAACGCAAACGAGTGGAAGATGCCTCAATATACCATCAATCATAGCAACAACTGCCTCAATACGGCAAATTCTCATAATACTGTTTCAAACAACTATACTCTTGCTGATGATCGGTCTCAGCTGCTGGCCTGGCTATCACCCCTTGACCCCGGTTTACGACATTCCGATATTCAAGAGCGGCGTGTCAACGATGTCGGGGAATGGCTCATGGAGACTGAAGAATTTAGAAGATGGTGCGGATTGGAGGGGGAGGGTGAAGATGATAGGGCAGTTCTGTTTTGCTACGGAAATCCGGGCGTCGGCAAGACATTTATTAGGTAGCGGGGATTATTCACCGAAAAGAGAAGTGAACCAGTGCTAACAAGACGCCGTAACAGTTCGCTGGTAGTGGACAGGTTGTGCGATTGGACTAGGGGGCAGAGCACGGCCGTTACATGTTTTTACTTCGATTTTGCGGCGCGAAAGGAACAGACTGCTACCAGTATGCTAGGCTCCTTGTTGAAGCAAATAGTCAGCGCAACGGGAAGGATTCCGGAGGATATATGGCGGGCCTTGCGAGAGCAGAGAGAGGCCACTAGTGGACGCAGACCGCAGCTCGGCGATATCGTGAAGATGCTGCAACTAATCACGTCCTCGCAGCCCGTATTTATGGTCATTGACGCCCTCGATGAGTGTACCGCTGTGCAGCGATATCGGCTGTTCGATTCTTTGAAAGAAATCCTTGCGAGGTCCACGGGTGCGCGAATATTCGTGACCGGAAGGCCCCATATTCGCAGTGAGATTGAAACTCGCCTGGCAGGACGAGTGGCAAGTGTATCAGTCGGTCCCATCAGAAGCGATATTATCCGATTCCTTCGAGCCAGACTGAGCGAGGATGAAACACCTGATGCCATGGATTCGAGTTTGGAGGCGGAAATTCTGGAGAAGATTCCAGGAAATATGTCAGAAATGTGGGTATCGGCCGTGTTCCTAAGAACCCGATTGCTCGTTAGCGGCTAATATATCTTTAGGTTTCTTCTCGCTTCCTTAAATATCGAGGCAATCTTGCAGGAATCGACAATGTATCGAAGGCGAGAAAGACTAAACAAAATGACACATGGAATGACGTTGGAGGATATCTACGGTGCGACAATAGAACGGATAAAGGTCCAGGGTGGAGACAAATCGAGACTTGGGATGGGAGCGTTGATGTGGATCTGTCATGCGAAGTTTTCATTGAGTGCGAAGGAGCTTTGCCACGCCCTAGCAATCGAGCTAGGGTCCACGGATTTCAATTCCGGCAACATCCCTTCGATTATGACATTACTGGGTTGTTGTCAAGGGCTTATTACTGTGGATAAAGAGAAATCGACAATACGACTCATCCATTTTACTCTGCGCGAGTATCTTTCTACCCATCCCGATATTTTTAATAGACCTCACTCAGCAATAGCCGAGATATGCTTGACATATCTCAATTGTCAACAGGTTAAGGCCCTTTCCGTACCTCCCAGACGCGATACCCGTGATCTTATGGACAACGAACCCTTTCTGGTTTATTGTTCTCAGTACTGGGGTGTCCATGCGACAAAGGGACTCTCGGACCGCGCCATATCACTTGCCCTTCAGCTGTTTAGAGAATACGATGACCACATATCGGTGCTATTGATTGCGACCCTGTATTGGGGTTATGCTGGGCTTCCGCAGGGGGGTTCACGGTTTAATGGATTGCACTACGCATCGCAATTTGGAATTGTTGAGATTGTAACTATTTTGATACGGTTGGGATGGTATGACCTCAACGAAAGGGATTATTCGGGGAGCACTGCACTTGAATTGGCTGCTTATGAGGGACACGGGGAGGTGGTGGAGGTGCTGCTCGGACGAGAAGAGGTCAGCCCTGACGAGCCAGATGCTAGTGGCAATACGCCTCTCTCGTTCGCCGCTTGGCGTGGAAATGAGGAAGTGGTGAAGATACTACTCGGGCGGGAAGAAGTCAACCCCGACAAGCCAGGTAATAGGGGTAGAACGCCTCTCTCGTTGGCCGCTGGGATTGGAAGGGAGGAAGTAGTGAAGATACTACTCGGGCGGATGGAAGTCAGCCCTGACAAGCCGGATGATGGTGGCAGAACGCCCCTCTCGTGGGCTGCTGGGGATGGAAGGGAGGAAGTAGTGAAGATACTACTCCGGCGGGAAGAAGTCAACCCCGACAAGCCAGATAATAGGGGTAGAACTCCGCTCTCGTGGGCCGCTTTTGGTGGAGAGGAGGAAGTGGTGAAAATACTACTCGTGCGGGAAGAAGTCAATCCTGACGCGCCAGATTCTGGGGGCCAAACACCGCTCATATGGGCAGCTAGTTCGGGCCGGCAGGGTGTGGTAGAGCTGCTAGAATATCGCAAAGCGGTAACCCATAGTGCGACCTAAGGCCAAAGAAATATCGCCTCGTGGAAACCATCACCAACCCCCCCTATTCAAACCGTGTTGCTCGGGGAAGTTGTCCTTAGATATCCTGTTGTCCCCAAGGAAATTCTATGCGATAGGTGCTCAAATATGTATTATCACACCTGTGCGGAACTCCTTATCCGATCCCGTCGAGTCAGTGTTTATGCATTTTGGTTTACAAGGTTCTGTAGCTAGGAGGCGGATGAGCGAGTTTAATTATTGTGAAAAGATTCCCCCTACAGCTTGCAGTTTTTCTCACTACTCTTGTATTCAACATTCCCCTAGCTCTAAATTGGTGCTCATTTTTTCTTCTCGTACTGTTCTGTTTCTTTTCTGCCCACCCTCCTCCCTTCATAATAGATCAGAAATATATTGAGTGTATATTTTTAGATAGTGGAAAACGAGTATACGACATCACAAGGATTCTCGAGGCAATTGCTAACAACTATCATTGAACTATGTGAAGGCTCGTCTCCAGTGTAAGCCCCGCTATGATGAATGATAGGCTGTGCGAATAATGTGATAACATTCTTAGCCAATTCCGACTAGCCACCCGTCTATAAGCGCCAGTATGGGGAACGAGTGTGGCAGGCCCAAAAGAAAGGCTCTTCGTATCACTCGCGATTCCCATTTGTCTCGCAATCGATTCGACAGCATGCAACGTACTGGTGTAGAAACCCGTACTATGGGTACATAAACCCTTACTAGTACTATGGGTACATAAACCCTTACTAGTACATATAGCGTCCTATCCTACCCGGGTATGCTCACTGCGAGAATACGTCCTTAGACAATTGGAGAAATCACGATACTCCGCAAATTCAACCATCAGGATAACCACAACAGTGATTACAATTACATGGTGTTCCGATGTCTTGAAAATGGTCCCGAAGCGGGATTCCAACGGTGCCTTCATAGAATATTCGGTCAGAGTGTGGAGGAGTTCTCCACTCTTGGGCCTGCCGGTCGGGGATTTTCTGCTGTGCTTTAAATCAGTTGGCATGCCAACCCTGCGATTTTTTTACATTGCGAGCTGGGTTTATCGTGAGGGCCAACGTGGTCGTGGGTTGCAAAAGCTTTTTGGGAGGCACGAATAGAATTGGGCGAGAATTTTTGTGCGCTCCTTGTTAAAGCTAGTGCAATTATCTTTAGACACAATTCAACAAAATATGACTCCGCTTGCACGGTTTTGGGCGGAGTGGGGATGTTCGCTCGGTCTTGTCTTGGTAATGACAGGAGTAGATACTGTACAGTACTGTTGTGAATGAAGCTTGGCTCTGCTTGGTTTGGAATTCTTAGCTAGCCTGCTGATAACCTGGAGAGCTAAGATAGCGGTTCATGATATAACTTTGCCCGGGGAAGGAAAGCACGCTGGGCGTGAGTTGAATGGTGAGGGGGGGTCACGTGCACTACAAGGGTGGCTGTTGCTTGGACTTGGCGGACGGGGAGGGCGACTCTACTCGAGTATTTAAGGTAAAGACCTTTCTCTTCTCTCGCATTTTCTTTCGACCACGGTACCATGGCACGAAGGAAGGACAGTTTGGACCGTCAACGGATGGGGCAAAATTTGGGAAAAGCGAACAATCAGAGGAGGATCATCTGAGGATAGATAATAGTCGGACAAGTGGAAAGGGGTGGGCTTTATTTTTCGCTTTGGTATCCTTTCTTCCTCAGGGTTTGAATTGCGTAAAGGATTTGTGAATTATCAAAAGCAAGCTGAATTAATCGTGAATTGTGTGACTTTTTATTTTATTTTTTTACCGTGCGGGACTGTTAACTGTGATAATTGGTGATTTATAACTTCCTCCGCTTCAGAGAGTAGATAAACTGTTGCCTTGACGTTAGCCTAAGGGAGGATGGAACACTGGACGCCGCGTCCGACGGTTCGGGGGCAGACACACTAGAGAAGGTCCCCGGAAAGTATCGAATACGTGTCCAGAGTTGGGATTCGCGCGGTCTGATGTGCGGAACTGGGATGCGAATCGGGCTGGATTTCTGATTGGTAACCAGCGAGGGCATGGCTAAGCTACCCTCTACGAGAATAAATCTTGAGGCAACAGGCGCACCCACTATTACCACCAGCACTCAACCATCACAATACAACCACAACGTCGGTCAATGTCATAGTCAAAATGAAAGGTGCTATCGCTAGATGCAATGCCCCTAGAAAGGAGGGATACAAATATACAGTCTTTAGTATTAATAGCTATTATAGTTGTGGTTCCAATTCTATTCGCGATTGTTGTTGTGAAGATGATTAAATTTTGCGGTGGTTTGTAGTTGTGCCCGCTGTCGCAGGACTCATCCTAGCTTGTCTACATGGGCGGAAATTAAAAATCGGGATGGGGTTACTCGCGACAGGGGTAAAGTATTGGAACAAACATGGGGGCGAAGGTCTGTGCGATGAACAAAAAAAAAGACCGGCTATTTTCCCTCTTAGGTATCTTGGGATCTGAATAAAGGGAATTTGGCATGGGCCATCTCGACCCCAGTTTGTTCCAATACTTTACCCTGTCGCGAGTACATTGAGATCTGTGTTACGGCCATGGCGCCTTGTTGCCACTGCGTCCCTGGAAACACTATTGAAGTACCTGTACTCGAGTACTTGTTGAAAACCAGCCTATTCTCAAATCTCGGTATTATGTCAACATCAAGGCACGTCACTCAATCGGTAATTCTAAAGTTGGTGAAGATCTACATACTCAGCATACACAAAACAGGAAGGTCCGGAATATGCAGGTCTTACTGCCCCATGGGAAAGTGCCAATAGTATCCACAAGATGAGATTAGGTTCACACTTTTCGTGTAGCTAAACCTGAGGGGCAGTTTCAACAAACCCCCGCTTTTCCTTCAGTTGGCCTCGCTTGCCTTCCGCTCTCAGGAATCTCATCAACCAACCGTGCACAGAAACTCCGCTTCAACAGAACAAGCCCAAAAGAGTGGAAGATGTCTCAATATACCATCGATCATAGCAACAATTGCCTCAATACGACAAATTCTTATAATGTTTCAAACAACTATACTCTTGCTGATGACCGGTCGCAGCTACTAGGCTGGCTATCACCCCTCGACCCCGGTTTGCGCCATTCCGACATTCAAGAACGGCGCGTCAACGATGTCGGGGAATGGCTCATGAAGACTGAGGAGTTTAATAGATGGCGCGGAGTGGAGGGGGAGGGGGAGGGGGATAGGGCAGTTCTGTTTTGCTACGGAAATCCGGGCGTCGGCAAGACATTTATTAGGTAACAAGGATTATCCTCCGGAAAGAGAAGTGAACTAGTGCTAACAAGGCGCCATGACAGTTCGCTGGTAGTGGACAGACTGTGTGATTGGACTAGAGGACACAACACGACCGTTACATGCTTTTACTTCGACTTTGCTGCGCGAAAGGAACAGACTGCCACCAGTATGCTGGGTTCCTTGCTGAAGCAAATAGTCAGCGCAACGGGAAGGATTCCGGAGGGTATATGGCAGGGCTTGCGAGAGCAGAGAGAGGCAATTAGTCGACGCAAACCGCAGCTCGGTGATATCGTGAAGATGCTGCAACTCATCACATCCTCGCAGCCTATATTTATGGTCATTGACGCTCTTGACGAGTGTAGGGCTGTGCAGCGATATCGGCTTTTTGATTCGTTGAAAGAAATCCTTGAGAAGTCAACTGGTGCCAGAATATTCATGACCGGAAGGCCCCATATTCGCACGGAGATTGAGACCCGCCTGGCAGGACGAGTGGCAAGTGTATCTGTCGGCCCCATCAGAGACGATATCATCAAATTCCTTCGCGCCAGGCTGAGCGACGATGAAACACCTGATGCTATGGATTCGAGTTTGGAGGCGGAAATTCTTGAGAAGATTCCCAGAAATATGTCAGAAATGTGGGCAGCGGCCGCCGTGTTTCTGAGAATCCCATTGCTTATTATCGGCTAATATATCTTTAGGTTCCTTCTCGCTTCCTTAAATATCGAGGCAATCTTGCAAGAATCGACAATCTCTCGAAGGCGAGAAAGACTAAACAAAATGACCGGTGGACTGGGGTTAGAGGATGTTTACGGCGCGACAATCGAACGGATAAAGGCGCAGGGTGGGGACAAATCGAGACTCGGGATGGGAGCGTTGATGTGGATATACCATGCGGAGAGACCATTGAGCCCGAAGGAGCTTTGCCATGCCCTAGCAATCGAACTAGGGTCCACGGATTTCGATGCCGGCAACATCCCTTCGATAATGACATTAGTGGGCTGCTGTCAAGGGCTTATTGTTGTGGATAAGGAAGAATCAACAATGCGACTGATCCATTTTACTCTGCGAGAGTATCTTTCCGCTCATCCCGATATTTTTGATAGCCCTCACTCGGCAATAGCAGAGATCTGCTTGACATATCTGAATTGTCAACAGGTCAAGACCCTTTCAGTAGCTACCGATGGTGATCTCGATGCCCTCATCGATAACGAACCCTTTCTAGTCTACTGTCTGTGTTGGGATGTCCATGCGAAAAGGCAACTCTCGGACAACGCCATGTCACTTGCCCTTCAGCTGTTTAGGGAATACGATGGCCACATATCAGTGACATTGCCTGCGGGGATAGAGTGGGCGGCTTATCCTGAGGATTGTTCTACGGTCCTGTGGAATGGACTACACTGCGTATCGTACTTCGGAATCGTTGAGGTTATAACTGCTTTGGTCCAGATGGGATGTTATGACCTCAATCAAGGGGATTATTCGGGGTTTACTCCACTTACATTTGCTGCTGCTATGGGACATGACGAGGTGGTGGAAATACTACTCGGGCGAGAAGCGATCAACCCCGACAAGCTGGAAAATGACGGTGGGACACCGCTCTTATTCGCTGCGTGTAATGGGCATGAGGGGGTGGTGAAAATGCTACTCGGGCGGGAAGAAGTCAACCCTGATAGGCTAGATATTAACGGTAGAACTCCACTCTCGTGGGCCGCTGAGCACGGAAAGGGGGGAGTAGTGGAAATACTCCTCGGGCGGGAAGAAGTCAACCCTGACAAGCAAGATGATCGCGGCAAAACACCCCTCTCGTACGCCGCTATGTGGGGACATGAGGAAGTGATGAAAATCCTTCTCGGGAGGGAAGAAGTCAACCCTAACAAGTCAGATTTTGAAGACCATACACCGCTCATGAGAGCAGCTAGTTCGGGCCAGCGGGGTGTGGTAGCGCTGCTACAATCTCACAAAGCTGTAACCCATAATCCGACCTAAGGCCAAAGATATATCACTTCGTTTAAATTACCACCATCCCCTCCTATTCAGAGCCTGTTGCTGACAGAAGTTGTCCTTAGTTATTACCCATCTTTCCCCAACGAAATCCTGTTTGATTGGCACTGAAATACGCGCTATCACACCTGTGCGAAGCTCCTTATCCCATCCCCGCGAGTCAGCGGTTATGCACTTCTGCTTAAAAGGCGCTTCAGCTAGGAGGTCTTGGTTTAGAATGAGACAGCTCTATTATAGTGAAAAGGTTCACTATACAGCTTGCAGTTTTTCTCACTACTGAGGTATTTAACATTCCTCTAGTTCTAAATTCTTCCTTATTCTTCCTGTACAGCTCTTTTCCCTTCCCCTCACCATCTTCCCTTTATGATAGATCAGATATAGATAGAGTGGTTTTTCAAGCGGTGGAAAAAAAGTATACGACAGCATAAGGATTCTCGAGGCAATTGCGGACAGCTATCATCGAACTATGTGAAGACCCATCTAAGGTATAGGCCAAGCTATGATGAATGATAAGGTGTGCGAATAATATGATAACATAGCCAAATCCCACTAGCCACCCGTCTATAGACTCCACTACAGAGGATGAGTGAGGTAGGCCCAACAGAAACGCTCCTCATATCCCTCACCATTCCCATTTGTATCTCGATCGGCTCCACAGTACGCAACATACCGGTGTGGAAACCCGCGCTAGGGGTACCTAAACCCCTACTAGTGCATATAGCGCCCTATCCTGCCCGGGTATACTCGCGGCGGGAATACATCCTTAAACAATGGGGGAAATCACGATCCCCCGCAAATCCAACCATCAGGAAAACCACAATTGAGATTACAATTACAACCTCAATTATAATAACTATTAATACTAAGGTTTGTCCATTCGCGGCCTCCCTCCCTCAATAAGTGTGTAGCCTGGGGATACGACCTTGGATTTCGACTGAGGTATGATACCAACTCGAGTTGGTGTGATATTGTTGTGGTTTAGGGTTGTGGGGGATTGTGGTTGTTCCGGTTGGTTCAGGACTTATGATCGCCGCGAGTAAGCTACTGTTATTTACCAAGTATGATATGAGTTAAACAACGGGGGGGGGGATTTCGTGAGCTCGCTTGCCTAGCGCGTGCTCAAGCCCGATTAGGGCGGTTCGGGTCATCTAAGGTGGGATTATCACGTGCTCGATTAAGAATAGTGGGTCGGTAGGTTTATCGCTAATATTACTTTGAATAGGGGTTTTGGTTTTGGCAGCTTTGCATTTCCTCGAGGTACAGAGATGTGGTTACCAATGCTGCGTCCTACTATATCGTGGTGCTCTCTTGTCGTGTGCACACGGTGGTCCGGTGTCTTGAAAAATGGTCGCGAAGCGGGATTCCTACGGTGCCTTCATAGAATATTTGGTTAGAGTGGGGAGGAGTTCTCCACTCTTGGGGCTTGCTGATTGGGGATTTTCTGCTGTGCTTTGAATTAGTTGCCGTGCCAGCCCTACGATTTTTTACACAGGAAACTGGGTTTATTGTGGAAGACACGTGGTTAAGGCTACTGCGATTACTCTTAGACACAATTCAACAAAAGAAAACTCCGCTGGTACGACTTTGTGAAGAGCAGAGATGTTCGCTCGGTCTTGTCATGGGTAGTCGCAGGAGTAGATACTGTACAGTACTGTTGTGAATGAAATTTGGATCCGTTTAGTTTGCACTTCTTACTTCGTAGCAAACCTGCTGATAATTTGGAGAGCCTACTCGCTCGTCTTTGCCAAGAATACCTCCGCCAGCCGATATTTTGCTGGAGTTCTCACCAAATTTTCGGCTCACGGAGGTATTCTTGGCAAAGACGAGGGAGTAGACAGCGGTTCATGATATAACTTGGCCCGGGGAAGGAAAATACGCTGGGCGTGGGTTGAATGGTGAGGAGGGGTCACGTGTACCACAAAGGGTGGCTGCCGATGAGTCTTGGCGGTCAAGGGGGGGGGGGACAAAATGTAAGGCGACGACCTTTCCCTTCTCTCGTATTTTCTTTCCCCCACGGTACCAGGACGCGAAGGAAGAACTGTTTGGACCGTCAACGGACGAAGCAAAATTTGGGAAAAGCAGGCAACAAGAGGAGGATTACCTGGGGATAGTGGGACAACCGGAGAAGGTTGGGTTTTCTTTTTCGCTCTGGGTTTTTTTCTTCCTTCTATGGGTTTGAATTGGGTGAAAGGTTTGTGAATTGGCGGCTAAGGTAAGTTGAATTTATCGTGAATTGTTTGCCTTTTTTTACCGGGCGGGGTTAGCTGGTGATTTGTAACTGCCTTCGCTTCGGAGAGTGAATGAACTGTTGTCCAGCTTCTTGTTTTTCGGTACCTTCACTTTAGCATAAGGGAGGAGGAGCCATCGGATGCCGTGACTGATGGATCGGGGGTAGACACGCTGGAGAAGGTTCACGGGGAGTGTCGGATACGTGAGCCGGGTTGGAATCCGTGCAGTCTTAGGTGAAGCTGCGATGCGAATCCGGCTCGATTTCTAGTTAGTAATCAGCGAGCGTATTGAAAACAAGAGAACTGGACAGCGGTGTATCTACTCTGCGGAATGAGAGAGGTATGGGCAAACAACTGTCACTATGAAGGGTTCTCAACCCGAAAGGAGAACCGCACAAGTCACAATCAATTCAAATTTGAATCCGTTAAGCTACACAAATCTCTCTCCGTAACAGTATGGCTGGGCCACTCGTTGCGAGAGGAAATTCTGATAGGTGCATCTGCAATTCCCTGCAACATTAAACCATCACAATACCACCACAACTTCGGTCAACACAGTCAAAAAGAAAGATACTATTGCTAGATACGATGCACCTAGAGAGGAGGGAGAAAAATGGAGTATTAATATTCACTATAGTTGTAGTTGCAATTTGTAATGGCAATTGGTGTTTTCATGATGGTTTAATTTTGCAGTTCGTAGTTTTGCCCGCTGTCGCAGGACTTATCTTGGCCCGCGAGAACAGTAGAGTACTTGGGAGCAAATTGAAAATCGGGATGAGGTTCCATTGAGATCTGTGTGGCAATCATAGCCCCCGGTTGTCACTGCATCCCTGATCCCAATATTGAACTTGTCCTGAAGTACCGTATTGGTTGAAAACAAGCCTACCCCATTCTAAAATCTCCTCACTATGTGAACATCATATCGCATATCATAACTCAATTGGTAATTCTGAAGTTGGTGAAGATCTACATATCTGGCATACAAAAAACGGGAAGGTCCGGAATATGCAGGTCTCACCGCCCCATCGGAAAGTGCCAATAGTAGCCAGAAGAATGATATTAGTTTCGCGCCTTTCGCGTAGCTAAACCTGGGAGGGTGTTTTAACAAACCCCCGCTTTTCCTTCACTAGGCCCCGCTTACCTTCCGCTCTCAGGAATCTCATCAACCAACCGTGCACAGAAACCCCTCCTCTTCAACAGAACAAGCGCAAACGAGTGGAAGATGTCTCAATATGCCATTAATGATAGTAACAACTGCCTCAATACGACAAATTCTTATAATGTTTCAAACAACTATACTCTTGCTGATGATCGGTCGCAGCTTCTAAGCTGGCTATCACCACTTGACCCCGGTTTACGACATTCCGACATTCAAGAGCGGCGTGTCAAAGATGTCGGGGAATGGCTTATGAGGACTGAGGAATTTAGAAGATGGTGTGGATTGGATGGGCAGGGTGGAGATGATATGGCAGTTCTGTTTTGCTACGGAAATCCGGGTGTCGGCAAGACATTCATTAGGTAACAAGGATTATTCTCTCGCAAGAGAAGTGACCCAGTGCTAACAAGGCGCCATTACAGTTCCCTGGTAGTGGACAGGTTGTGTGATTGGACTAGGGGACAGAACACGGCCGTTACATGTTTTTACTTTGACTTTGCGGCGCGAAAGGAACAAACTGCCACCAGTATGCTGGGTTCCTTGCTGAAGCAAATAGTCAGCGCAACGGGAAGGATTCCGGAGGATATATGGCGGGCATTGCGAGAGCAGAGAGAGGCCGTTAACGGACGCAAACCACAGCTCGGCGATATCGTGAAGATGCTGCAACTCATCACATCCTCGCAGCCCATATTTATGGTCATCGACGCTCTCGACGAGTGTACCGCTGTGCAACGATATCGGCTCTTTGATTCGTTGAAAGAAATCCTTGAGAAGTCCACGGGTGCGCGAATATTCGTGACCGGAAGGCCCCATATTCGCACCGAGATTGAGACGCGCCTCGCAGGAAGAGTAGCAAGTGTATCCGTGGGTCCCATCAGAGACGACATTATCAGATTCCTTCGTGCCAGACTAAGCGAGGATGAAACACCTGATGCTATGGATTCGAGTTTAGAGGCGGAAATTCTTGAGAAGATTCCCGGAAATCTGTCAGAAATGTGGGCAGTCCCGTGGTCCTGAGAATCCCATCGCTCGTTATCGGCTAATATATCTTTAGGTTTCTTCTCGCTTCCTTAAATATCGAGGCAATCTTGGAGGAATCGACAATGTATCGAAGGCGAGAAAGACTAAATAAAATGACACATGGAATGGCGTTGGAGGATATCTACGGTGCGACAATTGGAAGGATAAAGGCGCAGGGTGGGGACAAATTGAGACTCGGGATGGGAGCCTTGATGTGGATCTGTCATGCGGAGGAACCATTGAGTGCGAAGGTGCTCTGCCACGCCCTAGCAATCGAGCTAGGGTCCACGGATTTTAATGCCGCCAACATCCCTTCGATTGCGACATTATTGGGCTGCTGTCAAGGGCTTATTATTGTGGATAAGGAGGAATCAAAAATGCGACTGATCCATTTTACTCTGCGAGAGTATCTTTCTGCCCATCCCGATATTTTTAATAGACCTCACTCAGAAATAGCAGAGATTTGCTTGACATATCTCAATTGCCAACAGGTTAAGGCCCTTTCAGTAGATACCGAAGCCGATCTCCATGCCCTCATCGATAATGAACCCTTTCTAGCCTACTGCTCTCGGTACTGGGGGGTCCATGCAAAAAAGGAACTCTCAGACTACGCCATGTCACTTGCCCTTCAGCTGTTTAGGGAATACGATGGCCACATATCGGTAGCATTGCTTGCGGGGATAGAGTGGGCGGTTTATCCTGAGGATCATCCTACAGGCTCCCTGTGGAATGGACTGCATTGCGCATCGTACTTTGGAATTGCCGAGGTTGTAACAGCTTTGATACAGATGGGATGTTATGACCTCAACGAAGGGGATTATTGGTGGTTTACTACACTTGCATTGGCTGCTTGGATGGGACATGACGAGGTGGTGGAAATACTACTCGGGCGAGAAGAGGTCAGCCCCGACAAGCCGGATAATGACGGCTGGACACCGCTCTCGCTTGCCGCTCGCAAGGGGAATGAGGGGGTGGTGAAAATACTACTCGGGCGGGAAGAAGTCAACCCTGACAATCCAGATAATCGCGGCAGAACACCGCTATCATTGGCCGCCGCAGAGGGAAAGGAGGAAGTGGTGCAAATACTACTCAGGCGGGAAGAAGTCAACCCTGACATGCCAGATAATAGTGGTAGAACTCCGCTATCGTGGGCCGCTGAGAGTGGAAGGGAGGAAGTGGTGAAAATACTACTCGGGCGGGGGGGAGTCAACCCTGACATGCCAGATAATGGTGGTAGAACTCCGCTATCGTGGGCCGCTGAGAGTGGAAAGGAGGAAGTGGTGAAAATACTACTCGGGTGGGAAGAAGCCAACCCTGACATGCCAGATAATAGTGGTAGAACTCCGCTATCGTGGGCCGCTGAGAGTGGAAGGGAGGAAGTGGTGAGGATACTACTCGGGCGGGAAGAAGTCAACCCTGACAAACCAGATTCCAAAGGCCAAACACCCCTCACGAGGGCTAATAATTTTTGGTGGCGCAGTCGGGGTGTGGTAGCGCTGCTAGAATCTCACAAAGCGGTAACCCATAGTGCTACCTAAGGCAAGAAAATACTACTTTGTGTAAATCACCACCATCCCCGCCTATTCGGAGCGTGCTGCTCACGAAAGTGGTCCTTAGATATCATCCTGTTTTCCCCAAGGATATCTATCCCGTGCGATTGGTACTCAAATATGTGTCACCTGTGCAAAACTTCTTATCTGATCTTGTCTAGTCAGCTGTTATGCACTTCTGTTTACAAGGCACTGTAGCTAGGAGGTCTGATCCGTAGGATGAGGCAGTTTAATTGCGAAAAGATTCCCCATACAGCTTGCAGTTTTTCTCACTACTGTGGTATTCAACATCCCTCTAGCTCTAAATTCGTTCTCCTTTTTTCTTCTCGTACAGTTTTGTTTTCTTTCTCCCCACCCTGTTCTCTTCATAATAGATCAGAAATATATACAGTATATTTCTAAATAGTGAAAAACGAGTATACGACAGCACAAGGAGTCTCAAGGCAATTGCGAACAACTATCACTAAACTATGGGAAGGCCTATCTAGAGTATAAGCCTAGCTATGATGGATGATAGGCCGTTGCAAATAATGAGATAACATACCCAGCCAACTCCCATTAGCCACCCACCTATAGGCGCCAGTGTGGGGGACGAGTGAGGCAGGCACAAAAGAAAGGCTTTTCATATCCCTCGCCATTCCCATTTGTCTCCGGATTGATTCAATAGCAGGCAACATACAGGTCTAGAAACATTCATTATGGGTACGGAAACTCTTACCAGTACTAGTACATATAGCGCCCTATCCTGAGAAAACCTTTTGAATACCATGCGCTTGGCGGTCAATCCTTTCGGATACCATCGACCGGGAAATATACCATCGAGAAAGTGAAACCTTCACAGGGGCAACCCCAATTGGAACGAACAACGAAGACTTTTACACACTCTAGCATACCAGTATCTTTTTATCCCTTAAACAATACAGGGAAATTGAAAAAAATGCCAGAAAAAATAAAGAATTACTTCAACCCTCCTAGCATTTTTCTAGAACCTCCTTACAATTATTTTTTAGCAATTTTCTAGGGGTTCTTGGCTTAAAAAACTATCCCACAGAAAGCTATTCTGAGGTTGGAAAAATAAATGCAAGACATTGGCCACATTTACTCCTTTTTCACTTTATTTGTTAATTTTGCTTTGTTGTTTAATGGTGGCCGAAGAGAGTGATGGTTCCATGCAATGGTTTCACTTTTTCGATGGTATATTTCTCGGTCAATGGTATCCGGAAGGGTTTCACGCCAAGAGCATGGTATTGAAAAGGTTCACCCCCCTATCCTACTCGGGTATACTCGCGGCCAGTGTTCCCAACCGTCCAGTCCATCCGCCTTCCGGGGAGGGCGGGACGGACTACGACTCATAGTCCGTCTTTTTGGGGGTGGTAGGACGGACTACGCCCGGGAAGGTGAGGACCGGACGGACTATAGGGGACTATAGCCCCAGCGCTTGGGCCTCCTGCACTAGCCAAGCCGAAATCATGCACCTCCAAACGAATTCTTTTCACATCATAAGACATCACTCTTGCAGTCCCCGGCGGTCCCCTGTAGTCCCCCACCGTCCCCAGCTGTCCTCAATAGTCCTATGTCGTCCCCGCCCGTCCCCCACCGCCACCCCCTGTCCTAAACTCAAATTTCTCACCCTGCAGGGCCGGCCGTCCTGCACTGAGGCCGCCCAGGACGGACTACAGATAGCCGTCCCGGACGGTTGGGAACACTGCTCGCGGCGAGAATGACTCCTCAGTTAATGGATGGAACCACGATCCCCCGCAAATCCAGCTTCAGGGACAACCGCAGCTGTGGTTAGAGTTGTAATCCCGGCTGTGATAACTATTGATACGGATGGCTGTTTATTTATGTCCTCTCTCCCTCTAGACTGGTGGAATCTGGGGATAGGAACTTGGATTTTTACTGAGGCGCTGAATCGGGTTGGTGTGGTATTGTGGTGGATTAGATTTGTGGAGAATTGTTGTTGCGTTCCCGGGACTTATTCTTGACACCGTTACAAGTTACCGGTAAGAAGAACCTGAACACAGGGATTAAAAATTTGTATGGAGGGCTGTCTGTGCGGGTCTAAGTCCCCTTACAAAATTCTGGCGCACAGACAATCGGCCATACAAATTTTTAATCCCTGTGTTCAGGTTCTTCTTACCGGTAACTTGTATTTACCAAGGATGAGTTAGACACCGGTGGGTATTTGGTGAGCTCGGGTGAGCTCGCTTGCGTAGTGCGTGCTCAAGCCAAATTAATGTCGGGTTGGAACAACCCGTTGCCAATTGGGCAAAGCGCGCGCAGTCTCGCTTCGGGGTGGTAGGAAGAAGGCTTAGTCTGAGTCGACGCGTCGTTCCCGGGGGGCCATAGCTTCAGCACATATAGGGCCATCGCACTCCCGGGAGTTGGCGACCTCCAAGCTCGTTACAACTCACACCCCTGAGACTTATATGGCGCCCTCATTGTCATCTTGGGATATATCGGTGGCAACGATCTCAAGCGACAAGGGGAGCGACATTCCCCCGATGCCTCCAACAGTGGGCTTATGAGAGGGGTGTGAGAGAGGGATGGTGTGGCTGGGCTGGCATTGGGTTTTCAGATTTCTCTATATTTTCTCTGGGTTTTTTCATTCTGTTCCTATATTAGCTATGATCTTAATATATTTGTTTGGCTTTGCAAAATTGGGGGCCGTTCGAGCTGTCTAAAGTGGGATTACCACGTTATCTATTGTAATTTTAAGTAAGTCAATCGCTAGAACTTTGGAGTGCGGTTTTAGTTTTGGCTGGTGTGCATTGCCTCGGGGCTTATAGGGATGTGGTGGATGATTCCCAGTGCTGCGACCTATTATGTAGGAGTGCTCTTGTCTTGTGGAATTTACAATACAGCATGTTCGGCTATCTTCATAATAGTCGGGAAGAGGGATTCCAAAGGTACCTTCATACAATGTTCTTGTTGAGTGAGGAAGAGTTCGCCACTCTTGGGTCCTACCGGGTGGGACTTTTCTGCTGTGCTTTGAATTAGTTTTCATGCCAGCCCTGAGATTCTTTGCACCGCGAAGTGGGTTTATTGTGGAAGGGAGTGTTGTCTTAGGTGCAACCAATTTTTCAAAGCCGAGAACCCATGTATTGAGAATATCTAGATAAGAAAGGAAAGAAAAACAAAGTAAACAACGACGAAGGAAATACAGGAACTGTGGGGCTGGGCCCGGTGCCGGGCCTGCATATTCCACTGCCGGAGGCTTTGGTCGTGGTGTCGCTACCCTTGTCAGGAGAGATTGTTACCGCCGATGTATCCCGTGTGACAATGAGGGCGCGTGGGAGTCTGGTAGCGGTGGCGGGTGGTCAACAAAGAACGCGAGGTGTAGGAAGCAAGGAAGCATGGTAGTCTCATAGTCGGGGGAGCTGGGGGGAGTATATGAATTGGGAGTTCACAGACCCCGCGAGTGTGAGCTATGACTACGGCGGACTATAGCGACCAAAACCGCCACCGCGTCCAAATCTGAAAACTTAAAAATCAAAAATTTAAAAAGTTCTCCAACTATTAGAATTTTGGAAGAAATAATCTTAATTATCATCATAGGTATCAGATGGCGCTAGAAAATAGCATACTAGAAAAAGGACCATGAGTAAAATTGAAAAAAATAATATGACGAAGAAAGTCCCCTCTTCAATTAAGCCATTGTGAAGAAAACAAGTTTGTGTAACTTATGTAGGAAGTCCAAAATCCAAGAATGGTATTATACGACAGCATATGAAGATGAAGAATTCAGAGTTAGGCCGGCGCTGATTTAACACACTCTGAGAACCGACAGATCATGGGCTACTCTTCACTGCTCCTGCCCCTAGAATCAGATGAGTTGAACCCGCCAGTAAGGGATCGGATTCCTCAGTTTCAGCTTACGATTTCTATTGCATTCATAGTAATTGTATTCTCCCTCTTCTGATTTTCAGATTATCCAAAGGCGAGTCAATACATTGAGGTTGTAGCTAACAAGAATGAGAAACGAGAAAAACAAATCCAGAATACCCAAAAACAGACCAATAACCCCTGCAATCCTTTCCCTCATGTAGCATGGGTATTCGGCTACAGGCAGTGGTTGGAATGATGCTGCCGTTGTCCCCAGCAGTGTTGCCAAGCATCCAGACTGCCCGTCTTGGGTTCCGGATGGGGCAGACAACAGAACCTGAAATAGAGCCCTGGACGGACAGGGGGGGACTGCTAGTGGCTCAGGTAGGGCAATTTTCCCACTAACTCCGGATGACGGACAGGCTCCACAGGTAATTGGTGAGAGCTGCAGAAGACTGGTGAGGGCTGCAGATGACAGGCAAGGACTGTAGAAGACGTGCAAGGGCAGCAGAAGATGGACGAGGACTGCAGATGACGGGTGAGAACTGTAGATGACCCGTGAGAACAGCAGGTAGGATTCGGGAGTTACCAATTCAGTGAGGACTGCAGAGCCCTACAGTCACCCTCTTAAAAGGTAGTTCCCAAAGGAAGGACGCTCTTGCCCTACAGTTTGAGACAGGCGGCTGGGACGTTAGGGACCGTAGTCCTGGCAGTTCCTAGAGGGCGGACTGGATGCTTGGGAACACTGGTCTCAGGCGATGATTGGCAGTAATATATCCTGAAATAACTAGAAGGGGGGCCTGAGCAGAGGTATGTGTAATGAGTAGTGATTATTGTTATCAGTTGCTGATAGGGGAAGATGGATGAGGCGAATGAAGAAGTACAAAGAAGCCAAGGGGGAGAGGTCTGTCTATTGTGTGGATCTGTTTCTTGCTTGCGTATCGATTTATCAATGGCCAAAGAGACGGTTTAGATACACAGAGAACTTTACAATGCCAGAGGTCCTTCCAGAGACATTCTCCGTCTCTAACACGGACTGCCTTCTAACCCATTCCTCGCCTTGCTTCCCGAGCATTTCCTGCCTTGTCTGCGAATCCACCTCCTAGTATACAAACCAGGTATACTAGCCCCTCCTCCGTGATTGATAATGAATGACAAAGGAACTAGTATATAACACCTAAGAAAGATAGGAAAGGTACAAAGACAAAGTATACATGTGTGTGCAGTGATCGCCAGTGATATTCAACAGTGATGAAGCTAAAAGGAAACGACAAAGGAACAAAAGATTCCAAGTGCAATTAGTGCTGGCTCTAAGTGGGGCAGCGAGTGATAGAGGAACGGTGGACTATGATAGCGACATACTGATGGCAGCTCGCTGAAGGTCCAATGATGACAGGGGTAGTATAGGTCATGACGCAAAGGTCAGGAGAAAAGCATGTGGGTGGTGGTTGCGGTATATGTGATGTTCGATGTACAATACAGAGAGCTCTCGACTGGTAGCTCAGACTTAAATACACAGGTGAGCGGACAAACGTACTAAACAGGAAAAACCCAGACAACAGGAAAAACCCACAAGTGAAAGTCACGACCCTAAACTGGTCCTACCCCAAACTAACAACTATGAGATTCCGGCTATCACACTAGATGACTGCCCCTTCTCTAGTGATGGACAGCCCGGGAGATAGATCTCTCCGTCTCGCTAGCAGCAAAAAACACCCCTGAAACTCAAGGTACTCTAACCAAACCCATGCAGGTAACAAACAAATCTCCATCAATCACACTGGCATGCGATCAACAACAATACTGAAATTGAATAATCCTCTTGAATCCTAAAGTGTAATGTCATTCCCAGCGATGTGGCTCATGACCGGGATTCTGCTCACCCATACTAACAATTGGCAAATTAAATCTACTTTTAATTATCTCAACAAATAAATGAGATACTACCCTGTGAATGAAGCTACAGGTACTTTGAAATATAGAGAATCTGAAAATCCACCTTTTATTTCCTGTTGATAAATCGTTATTCCAATATAGTGGTTTAAAGATTGCCTATTTCATCAATAAATGGCAGTTTTTCATAAGAATAAAAAAATTGAAAAGCCTGGCAGAATTACATAATAAAATAGATAAAAGGATAGTATAAGTCTTAGATAGTTAGAATAACTAGATTTTAATTTTCTTCATAATCATTTTTGAAAGCAATAGCACTTAAGATAGACGGAGAAAATATGTCCAAATGACATACAAATTGGACCAATTTTACCATACTAGGATAATATCTACATAAGTAGTTGGCCTATGAACTCATTATTCTAGAATATCCTTTACGATAACCTTTGAAGTTAGTATATGAAGTTTGAAGTCAGATGAATATATCCTTCTATATTTCATACAGGTTTTTAAAGATGATAGCTATATAACTCATAAGCTGAATATTAATTATCAACTTGTTGAAATCAAATGATTAGGCTAACTACATGTCAATTACAAATAACATCAGCAAAAATAATACCTTGCGTCCTGTGCGCCCCGTGCGTCTGACGCCCGGGACGTCGGAATGCTAATCGCGAATCAGGACTTAACGTCGGATCGACGTCGCGTCCTGACTTTACGTCACCTAGCGCCATCCGTCCTGACGCCATCCGGATACGGACCCCTACGTCCTGTGCGTCCTGACTGCGTCTGGTGCTCCTCTATTACCTCCTGACTCCCCCTGATCTACGACTCTTCCGTTCCTACTGCGTCGGGTCCTCCGCTATTGCGTTCTGACTGCGT
>Ga0307517_10004560_pt1 | contig 21251 bp, 19 predicted proteins | sample 23_EM_MG_FD_194515 | JGI IMG/M metagenome (GOLD analysis project Ga0307517, IMG submission 194515) | Populus trichocarpa ectomycorrhiza microbial communities from riparian zone in the Pacific Northwest, United States - 23_EM | ecosystem: Host-associated > Plants > Roots > Unclassified | place...
AGAAACTAGATACGATCTCGGGTGGATTTTTGGTTTCGAGTTGACTTTCGGTTTTTGTAATGGTTTTTTTTTATTTAGACTATGAATAGGTTTATCAAGATTTTTACGATGTTTCGTAAGTGTTTTGCTTAAAAAAATAAATTAAAAAAGATTTTTAACTTGATTTTTTAGTAACCACAACAACTAGAATGTAAACAAATAAGGTAACTATCGTTTGATTTATTTTTCAAAAAATTTGGGGCAAACCTACACATAACCAAAAAAAAAAACACTAATAAAATAAGCCAAGCTTATCAGCCTAGCTTGTCAGGCCAAGCCACACATAGCCTTTGTTTTTTTAATTTTTTTTTAAATTATCCAAGGTCATGTATCTAGTCTTTTCTGTTTGACGAGGGAAATAATTTGTGGATCGAATTTAGTGGCATTATCGTGCCAGCATGGTGGGGCTCACATGGTTGGGAATGGATTGGTGCTGTATCCATTGAACATGGCATGATTCTAATAAGGACCTTGTATTGGATAAAGAGCTGTTTTTGTCCCTGAGAGGAAAAGGGAAGGTAGAAAGATTTGATTGGTTTTTGGAACGACATGGAATACTGAATGAGATTGAAAGGGAGAATAGACAGGGACTTTAATGAAAAGAGCTTGAGAAAAGAACCTTCAATATTGTATGAGTCTCACGACACAAAATTAAATTTTGAATTAAACACTAAGGTTCAAACACAGCCCCCGAGCCTAGTCCAAATAGCTTGGGTTGAAAATCTTATATAAAAAACTAAATTCTGATTATTCGATAAAAATAAATATTTAATAGACTAATTCCTTGTTTCAAAATACATATTACTATTCATTACATTAATATAATTATTATTTTACCTCTTGATTATTTTATCTTTTGCTTTTATTTCATGGACAAAATATCTCTTTAGCGTGACATAAATATTATTTAAGGATTATAGAAGTTATTTTGATAATTGTATTTTTTAATATATAGTAAAATTATTAATATAACCCTTGAATAAAATAATCAAGTACCTTCTATCTTCTATACAAGGGTATTTTTATATTTTACAGAATTATTAAATTACTACATAACTCTTACAAATCATTTTTTTTAGCCTTGGTTTCATGGGTTGTTCGTTAATATAGTTTGTTTGTTAATATAGTTTAGTTCTAAGGACATTTTTGGTTTTTGCACAAAAAAATAAAAAAGTTGTTGACGTGTGTTTCACACGCATCAACCACTCCCCGCCTTTTGGTTATGCGTGCGGCTGGCTCTGATGATTTTAACCGCGATTCTACCGTATCATTTGATTCATCTCGGTGTCTTCTTCCTCTCTGGGTGACGTGTGTATTGTGGTTTGGCCTGAAATTATTTTTCTTTTTTCTTTCTTTCTTTTCCTTCCTTTCTTCCTCGAATTGTGTGCTGACCATGCAAAAAATCATACCAACCTTTCAATTTATTTTTTCTTCTGATTCAATCCATCTTCTCTTATTTGTAATTGTTTTATTTACATCGATTATATATAATTAGATTTTATTTTTGATTTCATCTCTGGTCATTTGATTTTTTTTTCAAGTTTGATCATTATTTTTTCTAATTTTTATTTATTTTGTTTTGAATCATTTTATAGATTGATTTTTTCTTTTTAAATTCCACCCCTGGGCATTTATTTTCATTTGATTTTCATGTCAAATGTGGTTTTAATTCTTTTAATTTCTATTTTTTAATTATTTTCTTAATTGATTTGATTTTTACAATTTCATCTCTAAGCATTTAATTTCATTTGATTTTTCCCTAAACATTTAATTTTTATGTCGAATTTATTTCTAATTCTTTTAATTGTTATTTTTTTGCTTGGTATTTTTTTATGATTTTTTTTTCAATTTCATCCCTCAATATTTATTTGATTAAGAATCTTACTTTTTTATTTTTTTGGGTTTGCCTTTAATGAGGTTACCCCGGTCTCATGATCTAGATAATAAATTTAAAAGATTAGTCTGAGTCGACTTCTGTCTTTTTTAAAAGTATTTTTTTTAAAAAAAAAATTTCTAGTGTTTTTTTCACTTCCCTATTTATAGGGTCATCTTAATTTCATGTTCCACGTCATGTGTTGATTTGTTGACCAAGTTGGTTGCCAGGTTCGCTCGAGGTTTTTTTTTGTTATTTTGTTTTTGACAAGTTTTTTAAATTTATATTTTTAAATTAACTTATAATAAACTTCTTGATGGTATAAAATTTCATAAATTGTGAGTTTTTTAAAATTTAACAATATTTATAATGTTTGTTTAAATTTACTTGATTAATTTACAAATATTTTTTATTTCATCTAATCTTTAAAAAATTACGGAACGTTGTGTAGACCTCGTTTTGGCGGCTCAAACAACTGTTTCCTACCTTTCTTGCATTGATTTATCATATTAAAATTGTTCATTGCCATTAACTCTGTATCTGACATCTCAACTTCTTCAAAATCTCCGGCATGACAATCACTACTACTAATTTGTGTAGTTATTCTAAAGATCTATGAGATTAATTCGGACTCTTGAGTCTTGGGGTGATGTGTGTAATGGTGCTAGTCGTCGTCTTACGCGTGCACCCACGAAAAACAATGGAGTAAAATAGTGAGGTAAGGAAGCAACACTCCCAAGTATGCAATACAATCAAGAAAAAGAAGGAAAAAACTTGGCTTCTGGGGCAAATGGGGCTCTCACCTTGCCTTTCCATAACTCCAAGCAAGCATTCACAATGTCCATAAAAAGCACCAAACTTCTCTAATCTTCACACTCCTTCTTACACTCTTAGGATTGGAAATTAGCAGCTGATGATCATGGCTGACAGAGACATTGCTCTGCAAATTCTCACCCTATTATCCATCCTATCATCCACTGTAAACTCAATTGATTTCAATTACCCTGCAGTTTTCAATTTTGGTGATTCAAACTCTGACACAGGTGAACTTGCTGCTGGCCTAGGCTTCCTACTTGCCCCACCTAACGGACAAATTTACTTCAAAACTCCCACAGGAAGGTTCTGTGATGGCCGTCTCATTGTTGATTTTCTAAGTAAAGTTTCTATCTCTAACCTTGCCAAACTTTGCCACTTTTATTGCATGCAAAATGATTTTGTTTACACTTTACAATAGCTTCTCTACTCATGTTATACCGTTAATAGTTATTAAACCGGTTCTGCCAGGCATGTTGACTTGGTAATTTGCAAACATGTAACTTGGTTGGAACTAAATATTGACTCAATTAAATCTGTGTGAATAGATAATTCATAACTTAATAGATTTAGTTAAATTTCGATAAGACCGATGATGTTAATTATAAGGATTTATTTTTAATTTTTATTTAAAATAATATCGTTTAAATATTTTAATTTTTATCTAAAATGACATTATCTTAATTAAAAAAATAAAAAAATATTATTTTAAAATAAATTTAAATTGACCCAACAAACCAACAACCAAGTCTCTATCAATCAAAACCCTTAAAGTGATATTGCTATATTTAATTTCATACCCTTAGGCAAAGCAATGCTCAATCACACATCCAAACAAGAAGATTAATTTTTCCTTTTCTTCTCTTGTGTCCCTTTCAATTAACTTCTAGGAATCTTCAATTGCACCCAATGGCCCCACCATCTTTTTTATTTTTTTTTTCTTTATGGTTGGTGACTAATATTTAAAGTGAAAGCTTTATGTTCCTGGTCTTTTTCTTTCATCAAGGAACACATCTCATCACCCGACATAGCTCTCCCCTTCCAATGGCATCCAAGAACTGTATCCTCATTTTTCTCACCTTAGTGTCTATCTTCTTGCCACTAACACAATCCATACACTTCAAGTTTCCTGCTGTTTTCAACTTTGGTGACTCGAATTCTGACACTGGCAACCTTGTGGCGGCCGGCATTGAAAGCATTAGACCACCTTATGGGGAAATTCACTTCCAGATACCATCTGGGAGATACTGTGATGGCCGTCTTATTATTGATTTCCTCAGTAAATCTCCCACTTCCATTGACGATTTCATGCTTTTTAGTTCTTGATCGTGTCAGCTCTGTTTTTATGCTCTGCATCCCCCTGTTTCCTCTGTTCTTTCCTCTGTTTTTCTCCTCTGTACTCCCCTTTATTCCATGTTTTTAGTATGAAAAAATGTTCTTTTCTTGTTTATATACTGTAATGTTGCTTTTATGCTCAATCCCTATCTTTTTTAATGATATTCTGGAGGTGTTTGCTGTTTATTGCAAGATTTAATGGAATCAGCAATGCATTTAGAAGTTATGAATCTGAAATCTTCCTTTCTGCCTTTTTCTTTCATGTTCATATTGCCCTGTTTCCTCTGTTTTCAAGTATAAAGTGTTGCATAGTTTTTTTATTCATTTGGGTGTGATTTTCAGTGGATGCAATGGAGCTGCCCTTCCTAAATGCATATTTGGAGTCAGTTGGGGTGCCGAATTTTCGAAAAGGATGCAACTTTGCAGCTGCAGGATCAACTATACTTCCAGCAACTGCAACATCTGTTTGCCCATTTTCCTTTGGGATTCAAGTGAATCAGTTTCTACGATTCAAAGCTCGGGTTCTTGAACTGCTGTCCAAAGGTATGTATGTGCGTAGTTCACTCTCTTATTGCAAGCCATTGTTGAGGAAAACTTGATTGAAAGTGGCATGGATTCAGTTAGATAAAACCTAGAAAGTTAATGTCTAAAGTATTGTAAGAAGTGTAAGAACCATTCATAGATTTTCATGTTTTAAACTTTTCCACAGGCAAGAAATTTAATAAATACATCCCAGCAGAAAATTATTTTGAGAAGGGGCTATATATGTTTGATATAGGCCAGAATGATCTAGCTGGTGCATTTTATTCAAAAACATTTGATCAAATTGTTGCTTCAATCCCAAACATTTTGGTCGAATTCGAAACTGGAATCAAGGTTAGCTCGTAGTTCTGTCCTTTCCTTTTCTTTTGATTTTTTGACAGTAACCTTTCTTCAAAAGGAAGAAAACATGAAAATCTGCTTCATTGATTGATTGGTTTTCTTGCACTAGAAACTATATGACCAAGGAGCTAGGAATTTTTGGATCCACAACACAGGTCCTCTTGGATGCTTGACTCAGAATGTTGCGAAATTCGGAACTGATCCATCAAAGCTTGATGGACTAGGATGTGTAAGTGGGCATAATCAAGCAGCTAAACTTTTCAATCTTCAGCTTCATGCTCTCACAAAAAAGCTACAAGACCAACATTCTGATTCAAATATCACATATGTTGATATCTACACAATAAAATCCAACCTCATTGCTAATTATTCTCGATACGGTTAGTATGCCTCAGTTCTCTTTAATATGAGATTTTGTTTAATCGTTTTCAAACTTTCATCATCTTCTTTTCCAAAGAAATGGAGAAGTTTGAGGAAAGGAAAGACATTTGATTTTGAGTGGATATAAATTTGCAGGATTTGAGCAACCCATAATGGCATGCTGTGGCTATGGAGGACCACCTCTGAACTATGACAGAAGGATTGTCTGTGGGCAAACAAAAGTTTTGGATGGAACCAGTGCCACAGCCCAAGCATGCAATGATAGCACCGAGTATGTGAATTGGGATGGAATTCACTATTCAGAGGCAGCAAATCAGTATATTTCATCACAAATACTCACTGGAAAATTTTCGGATCCGCCTTTCGCTGATAAAATGCCTTTCCTTCTCAATCTCCAGTTCTGAGGAGCTAATTTGCTTACTATTCTGTAATTATTCTATTAATTCTTTTTTCATCGTGCTAAGAATATTAAAAATTTCTGATTAGTGCTCCATGATCTAATTCTTAGCTATAATAAAAGCTTGATGTTGCAGACTGCAACAACAAAACCCTACTTTCTCACAGGTTTCATCGTAGAATAGTATCAGGACAATGATATGATACCGTGAGAATACGATGAAACCATGGTTCTAATACACCTTCCATGAACATAAACCAAAAATATGTACGTATCCTCAGGTTGCAAGGTTCTCGTCGAAAACATTACAAACATTTGTACAACTATGTGCCACCAGGTTTTATCGAAACCTGGTGGAAATAATTTGAGAAACAAGTCTAGCAACAGGGTTATGATTTATTTCTTTGAAACATAAGCATAGTATTGTGCCATAGGAACAACAAAAGCAATCACCAACAGACCTCCAACCACCAGAGTGAATTGTCCCCTCTTCTCGTCTGTCTCTTCCCTGCTTTTGAAGTTGGATTCTCGTTTATTTTCATTAGCCCTTGGACCACCAGGATCTGGAAGCCCATCAATAGCGGCTACTAACCTCTTAGCACTGGTATAAATTGCTTCATTGTACTTTTCTTCTGTCGCCAAGACTGCAATTGAAAACCACAGTCATCACCGTCACTGCTCTATCTTTACTGTTGAAGTTCTTATGATCACGATGTTAAATGAAAAATGGACAAGAAAGCTTCTGCTTATAACCTTAGCTCTAAGATAGATGACATTTGAGTTTTATGAGAGTTGCAACTTGGGCAGGCACAGGTAACTTAATCAGCCTCATTTCTAAGATTAATGACATCTGAGCTTCATGAGAGTTGCAACTTGAGCTAGCACAAGTAACTTAGTCAGCCTCATTTCTAAGATTAATGACATCTGAGCTAGTTCGATAATTGTATCGTGTGCAAATACTAGGAATTTGTGATCTTGATAAAAATAAATTTCATTTTAGCAAAATGGAACTATACTACCATTACAGTGGATGCTGATTAGGTGAGCACAGGACACAAAATGAATTTAGTACTCCAGGGCTTATCCTGAGATCAAATGGTACTATGTTGGAGTTTCAGGATTTAATTGGACCTCAAGATTCAAGAAATCCTACTAAACATTCCTAAACCTCGGTAGCTTTTTTGCAGCGAATGATACATGATAGCCTGAGGCCTAAAGCCTTCTGAATCCGCAGAAAATCAATATTCTTAAGGTCAACTACTGATAAGATTGTTGGAAGTTTTCACTTTCTTGGATTTTATGAGGGAAAAATGTGAGATTGTGTTGAATTGTAAACTGAAAAATAATATAAACCATATCTAAAGGTTCAAATTATACATGCACTTCCTTAAGCATCATGTAACGCAATGACACAAGGAAATATTGGAAAGATAACTACCAACTTGAAGATTGAGAAGTAAGTGCATAGTTTACCAGGTAGGTTCTCTGACACAGTGGCATCAAGAACATTTTCTCCAACTGCTTGGATAAACGCCGGCCCCCCTGTAATTGCCCCTTCCTTTTGGCTGGTCACAAGCACAACAATTCCCTTATTGTTGCCGTCTTCAATAGAGGGATACCATTTCTCCAGAACTTGGTCAGCATACTCAAAAGCATCAGCTTTGCTCTGCAACCAAATATAATCTTGATTCAATTCTGTGCATCTAATGTCCATTGAGTCAGCTTACATGCAGTTCCATTTCTTCAAATAATCAAAAGCTTGCTTCAAAAGAGTAAATATTGACCCATATTATGCTAGACTAACAACACGTACAAATCAACGAGGAAGGGATGCAAAAAGATTTACAGTAAGCTTTCTAACAGTGACGAAATTGATCTTGAAGTTCTTCCTTGATTCCAAATCAGATAACAGCTGCTTGAGATCAGACTTAGTCACTCTGCTAAGCACACCAGCATCATCAAATATATACGACTCTTTTGGTGGCCCTTCATAGAGCACATCAAATTCAGATGCTTGAGCATTGCCAGTGTACAACAGTGGGCTAAAGTTGAGTGCCAAAGAAAGGGCTAATGCTGCTAGGCCCTGTTGGGCATGAATGAACCAGCTATTGGGTACTGACAAAGACTCAAAGGTGTGCCTTTTGAGGCTGGAAGTGATGGTTTTGGGGATGAAAGAGAGTGAGTCTGGTCTTGTTTGAAGTGAAGGTAGCAGATGGGATTTTGAAGAGGAAGGTTTTGGGTTGAGGAGAGGAGATAGAGTGTGAGAAGAAAGTAAGGTTTCCATGGGAAAGAGAGTGAGAGAGCAACAGAACAGAAATCAGAAATGGTGGACACACAGAGGTAGATATTATGTTTTCTACATCATTTTGTGGTCTCTCTTTGGTTCAGGAATTTGGGTGGTTTGGATTTGTTTTGTTTCGGATTGACTGGCTGGCTGTAATTTGAAATGGATAACGTCTCTCAACCATGGAAAAAACTACGAGGACACTTTGATACATACAGGATTTCTAAATAAATTTGTGGCATCATCGGAGAAACCCGGGGAAGCGTGACAAATTAACTCGAGGTTGAATTAATTTAACTTGATTAATTTGCAGGTTAATTTTTAGCCCGGTCTAAATTTAATTAATTTTTAAATTTTTTTAATATAATATTAAAACTTAATTAATTTAGGTTAATTTATTTGACTAATAACTTGAGTTTTATGTTGACCAAGTTAATCTGATTTGACTTAAATCAATTTAAAATAATATTATTTTAAGATTTTTTTAAAAATTAAAATAATATCATTTTAATTTTTTTTTTAAAATCAAATCAAATTTTAATTTTTAATGTGAGTTTTGATTAGATTTACCGGTTCATAAACTGATTTCCTTGATTGAGAAAATTAAATTTGATCAACTCTTAATTTAATTCAAAATAAAACTTAGCCTGAATTAATTTTTAAATCTGCGAGCTATTAAACTAACCTGCTTAACGAATTCGAATTTTATAACAATGCTTGTTGAGTGGAAGACAAAGCAAAAGTTGGAAGGATAATATTTTCAACCCAACTTACTCGTACAATTAAGGGGTGGTTTTGATTGCAGTAAATGTAATGGTTTCAGTTCTTGGCTGAATCTTCCTCACCTTCAAAGTCTGTTCTTTCCACCATTGCCAATACAAAATCTTGGTTTCAGTTCTATGGTGATGGTTTTTCCATCAGGGTCCCTCCTCAATTTGAGGACATCATGGAACCAGAGGTATCTTTATCCTCCTTTATATTGTAATTTCACTGTTTTGCCTTTATACTGCATGCATGTTTTTGACAGTTACTATTTCATGTTTGATTGTTATCAATTTTGATAGGTAGCTATGGATATGGTGTTTTAGCCACCATTGCTGACATTTTGCGCATTTTATTCTTATCAAGGGAATGCCTTGAATTGGCATGTAATTTTAATTCTTTGGGTTTTAAAGGATATAGGATGCTCCAAATTGACAATTGGTGATAGTTTTATCAAGTTCTGTAAGCTAGAACTTTTGAGATTATTTCAATTTTTCTTAGAATTGATATCTTGATTGAGGGAATGTCAAGTATTGTAAAACTTCGATCTGCTGTTATTTCACTGACACTCTTCTGCAGGCATCACCAGGCATCTGGTTTTGCAGGTTTGTCAATCGTGTGCTTTGGCAGCACACCTATAGATCGATAGCTTAGGAAAACAAATCATATGGCATATTAAGGACCACATTCTTGGAAGTATTGCATAATAGACATGTAGGAGGACCTAAGACTAATGATTGATCAGCTTCTCTGACTTACAAGCGTCTTTTTCTGAGTTCATAATCTTAACTCCTGTCACATGATTATTCCAGATGTTACCCTATCATGCAAATATCTAAGCCAAATACTAGTTAGTTTCTCCTGCCAAGTTACGTGATGGTCATGCCTTGGCAACTTCAGGACTCAGAACTCATGTTTTAACCATGTCTTGGCTCGCCTATTGAACTTGAGAGTAAAGCCTCACGTTCAAGCTTTGGGAGTTTGGAATTGTAGCATAAGAAAAACAAATAAAAACTTTGTTATCTGAATCCTGATACCTAATGAACCTAGTCTAGATACTGCTACTTTTTTATGTTTTTTTCCAGTCTTTCGGTTGTCTTGGCATTCCTCTCACTACACTGCTTTTTGATGCAGTGCGACCTGTTGCATAGTGGATTGAGGAAGCATTCTAAGCAAGCCAGGAGCATGAAGATTCACTTTCACGCAATCCATTATTTGATCTGAATGGTAATGGTCAGCTATCAGCAGCTTACTGTCATCGACGGCATACAGCTTATAGAGAGGAAAATCTTATTTGAGGGATGTTTAATTTTCACCTTTGTGTTTGTATTAGGGAAGTTCTTGATCATATGGTCATAAAATCTCTAGGGGAACACATTTTTTCCCTCGTTTTGCACAAGCATTATGGGGTGAGTTCTTTTCAGTTTGAATCTTGATTCGTTCAATCGCAATGAACACTCAAAATGTTGTGGGTTCTTCAACTAGTTTCTGTACTCCATGAGCAAAATTAATGCTTGTAGACGATCGATTGGAATTGTCATGATCTTTATGTCATCCATCCACGGCTAGCTTTATATGTTGTGATATTAATCCATATATATTAGCAATGGATCGACAAAAGTAAGGCTTGAAACAGAGAGTTTAACCCTCATAATTAAGTGATCATTAGCTAAACTTTCTTTAATTTTCCTTTTCTTTTATTTTTCTGGAGATTTGTTCGGCAACATTAATGCAGTTTGCTCTAATGCTGGCTTCAAGTCCAAACTACCATATGCTCACCAGTCAAGAGGCGGCTCACTGTTCATCTTACTCTTAAACATGGAGGTCGGGCCTCTCACTATCCTCATAGTTTATTCTGAAATCGGGATTCTAGGCCGAATACCATATGATATTATGATTGTTTGAGTGAAGTCTCTCTGTTAATTCATACCCAGATAGTTTGCGGACATTGAAGAACTTAATTGCTATTCTCTAGGTGCTTAGATTCTGAAAACAACTGGTAAGCTAATGATTATAGGAAAAAAAGAAAAGAATCATTTGCAAGATTGCTTTGGAACAGATCTCATTTTCATATTAATTTCTTAGTTACATTACATAAGCCTCGATCTTAATCTTAATCTTAATCTGGGAACAGCAACTACAATGACAAAAAGTATTTTATAAGAACCGAAGTTACAAGAGAAGGTGGAAAAACTGACATCACAGAAGGTGATTAATTAGGCTTCAAGCTAGAAATCTTCTGTTTTCCTTTAATTAATAAGATTGTTTTCAAGGTAAAGTATGTTTAATGCCTGCCACTATTACCACTGACAGAACCAATACCAGATCCCTGGCCGGCACCTGCACCAACGCCAACTCCTATACCAACGCCAATTCCAACTCCAAATCCTCCACCTGCTCCACCACCACTTCCGCCACCTAAACCACCACCAGCACCACCTCCTACACCTCCACCTGCACCAAATCCACCTCCATGGCCTGATCCTCCACCTAGGCCTCCACCTCCTCCTTCTCCTCCACCAGCACCACCTCCAAGGCCACCACCACCTACACCACCTCCAGCTCCAAAGCCCCCGCCATGACCTGAACCACCACCAATACCACCACCACCTCCGCCTCCTCCACCTCCACCGCCTCCACCAGCACCGCCTCCAAGACCACCACCACCTACACCACCTCCAGCTCCAAAGCCCCCGCCATGACCTGAACCACCACCAATACCACCACCACCTCCTCCTCCTCCTCCACCACCTCCACCAGCACTGCCTCCAAGACCACTACCTACACCACCTCCTGCTCCGAAGCCCCCACCTTGACCTGAACCGCCACTGATGCCTCCACCACCACCTCCTCCTCCGCCACCTCCACCTCCTCCAGCACCACCTCCGAGCCCGCCACCTACACCACCTCCAGCTCCAAAGCCTTCACCATGACCCGACCCACCACCAACACCACCTCCACCTCCCCCACCAAAACCTCCACCAACACCTCCTCCAGCACCACCACCTAAACCTCCACCTCCTCCTCGTCCCCCTCCACGTCCACCACCACAGCCTCTTCGACCAAACCCACAGTTATCGTCACCAAACCTAGTTTTGTCAAGTTTGTCATCACCAAGAGTGATAGCACTCAAATGAAGAACAATGCACAAGAAAAGTAGAAGCAAATAAACCCATTTTGAAGACACAGCCGCCATTAATGCAACTTTCTGTTTATGCCAAGTTAAATTGCTAGCTAGCAACAAGCTTCTCTGCAATGTTTGCTTGCAAGGAGAAACTCCTTTATATAGGGTTTATCCAGTGGCCAATTTGGCAAGTCAACCAAAGAGAGCTATTGATTGGTGGGTTTATGTCACGCGTTGGTACCGTTGGGGAGTGGCGGGAAAATTTAATGCTCGAATGGAAGTCAACCACGGCTTCATCTTCTTACATAAATTGAACCACAGCTGTTTCAAATGATCACTTATTCTCACTTAGTCCCTCCACTTTTGAGAAATAATAAGTTAGTCCTTCTTATTAGAAAAGAAACCCATATTTTTTTTATATCTATGAAAAGGAAAAAAACCATACTTAATTCTTATGTTTTATATCTACTTATAACTAAATTTGTGGCGGTTGTAGTTTTTCGTTCCCAAAAGATGTTAAAATATCATTTTATCCAGAATTTACTTATAACGAAATTCATTGTTCTTGTTAGTTATAAGTGATGTCAGAATTCCATTGCATCCTAAGTTTTTTATATTTATTTTTTAAATATATTTTAAAATAAAAAGTAATTGTTATTATAATTTCAAACACTATTTTAATTATTGGAAGACATATTATTGTTTTAATTATAGGAAAATGTATTTTTTTATCTTATAATATTCACATTTATTTTAGGAAATTAATATAATTTTTTTTAATTTATAATATACCCTCTAGCTATAAAAACATTTTAAAATTAAGAATTTAAATTTTTTATTTTCCTAGCTTTAGAAAATTAAAAAAAGGAATAATGTTAAATTTAACAAATTTATTCAACCTAAGGATAAGCTAAATGTAGAGTTTTTATAAATATGCCTAAGTAGGATCCGTTTACATTTTTTTATTCAAATTTATTCAACACGCTGTCACTACACTACTCAAGATGCAGTTGAGTTGTTTAGTGAGATGGTGCGTGGAGGGCCGGCATGAGCCTGATGTAATTAGCTATAGTACAATCACAGGCAGCCTTTGTTAACGACGCCATGGAATTCTTATCTGAAATGGTACTGGATCGGGGCATTCCACCGGATGTCGTTACTTACAGTTCCATACTCCATGCATGGTTTTTGCAATTTAGGACAACTGAATGAAGCTACAAGATTGTTCAAAGAAATGGTTTCTTAGGGATGTTATGCCAAATACAGTGGCGTTCACTGTTTTGGTTGATGGACTCTGCGAAGAAGGGATGGTTTCAGAAGCTCGGTGCGTCTTCGAAACAATGACTGAAAAAGGTGCTGAGCCAGATGTTTACACCTACGTACACTGCCTTGATGGATGGGTATTGTTTACAGAACCAAATGGATGAGGCCAGAAAAGTGCTCGACATCATGGTTGGCAAGGGTTGTGCACCAGCGTCTTGATCAATGGATATTGCAAGAGTAGAAGATGGACGAGGCAAAACCACTCCTTGCTGAAATGTCTCATAAAGATTTGACTCCTGATACTGTCACTTACAGCACTCTTATGAAAGGTTTGTGCCGTGGAGGTAGAGTTCTGGATGCGCAAAAGCTCATGTGTTCTTCTGGCCTGCTTCCAGATTTGATTGCCTACTCAATTTTGCTAGATGGCTTGTGAAAACATGGACATTTGGATGAGGCATTAAAAACGCTAAAGGCAATGCAAGAGAGGAAAATTGAACGTGATATAGTCCTTCATAGCATTCTCATTGAAGGGATGTTTATTGCTGGGAAGCTTGAAGTTGCCAAGGAACTATCTTCCAAGCTTTTTGTGGACGGAATGCGACCCACTGTACAGACATACATCAAGGGACTTCTTAAAGAGGGGCTGTCAGATGAAGCATACGAATTGCTTAGAAAAATGGAAGATGATGGCTTCTTGCCGGACGGTTGCTCTTACAATATTGTTATCATTAAAGGATTTCTTCAGAATCGGGACTCATCAACTGCCATACGACTTATCGATGAAATGGCAGGGAAAAGATTCTCGGCAGATTCTTCTACGTTTCAAATGTTATTGCTTCTCAATGAACTGAGTTTTTTTTTTGATCGAGTACTGTTGTAGGCTGCTGTGCCTATTGCGGGTCGTCAACTTTAGTGACTGGTTTGCATCACCTGGTAGTCACTATTTTGCGACTTGTTTTGACACTATAAGCACACCTCTTTGGATTAGATAATACTTGACAGAATAAATAGAGTGAAGCTCTATATACAGAATCAAGGAGAAACAATACTTTTCTTCTGTAATTTTCAAGTAGAAAGAAATGTCTGCTGTGATTGAAGCCTTGCATCGATAACAGGATTTCTCTGATATACACCAAAAGAATGTTGTGATGCAGATATATATTATCACTGCCGCAGAACTCCTCTTGTTCAATTTCCCTGGAAAAAAGAAAGAATAAGCGCTCTAACCCTGAGTTAAGTCATAAAATCCCCAGATATGAGCTAGAAGCGATTCATTTATTCTCATCTACATGGTATATATATCAATATATAGACGGTGACAGTGTGATTCTGTAGCAACAGTAAAATGCTTTGACGAAGCTTTAGCTTTAAAGCTAGTTTCTTATTTTTTTAAATATTTTTTTTATTTAAAAATAAATTAAAATAATTTTATTTTTTTATTTTTAATGTCAGTACAATTTAAAAATACATCAAAAAATTTCAAACAAAAAAAAATTAAATTTTTACATAAATGCTTTTCAATTATAAAAATAAACAAGGCCTTAAATGAGTTTTGTTTTAGATGTGAGGAGAGATTATAGTACTTGTTGGAGAGTATAGTAAATGTTGTTTTTTAAAGTATTTTTTATTTTAAAATAAATTAAAATAATATATATATATATATATATTATTTTATTAAATTTATTTTTAATATAAATATATCAAAACAATTCAAAAATACATATAAAAAAATTTAAAACTAAAACAATATATTTTAAAAAAAATATATTTACAACACAATACTAAATACCACCTTCACCATCATATCATCTTCAAGTTAAATAGGAAGAATTAAAGTTTGATTTATAATACATTAGTATTATATTAGGTTTACGGTGGGAGTTGTTGCAAATTGTATTTTTAAAAATTTTAATTTTTTTTATTTAAAATAATTTTTTATATATATTCTTATATTATTTTGAAGTGATATGTTAAAAATAATTTTTAAAAAATAAAAAAAATTTATTTTAATATATTTTTAAATAAAAAATATTTTAAATTATTATCATTATCATCGTTCTTCATAATTTTATTTTTTTTATTCAACCGCAGCGGGCAGAAAAATAATGGTCATGTTAAATGTAGAGTTTTTCAAGGGAAAAAACAGGGCTACTCAAGATTTTTCTCATCTGCAAATTGGGCGGTCCGATTATTTATTAATATCGAATTCCATTATTTCGGCCTTCAAATAGAAAGAAGACGGCGAAGTTGACTACCATCTCCAGCTTTCAAAGGAGGCAAAGGAACAGCGAGAGTGAGAGAGAGACCAGCAGCTTTTTAATCAAACAATGATGATGTTCATGCGGAAAGGCGCTTTTAGAGCTACGGCTTCTTCTTCTGCTATTCGGCTTCTTCTTCAACAACATGTGGAAATGGGTATCTTTCCTTTTCCTCCTAATTTCCCTTCTTTGTCATTCTTCAAGCATCACCACATCACCACTTCTGCTTGTACTCAGAAACCTTCTTTGCCTCAAAAAAATTGTGGGTTTGTTAGTAATACTAGCAATGACATTAGTATTGATGATGCCTTGACTTCATTCTATCGCATGGTCCGCATGAATCCTAGGCCTTCTGTTGTGGAATTTGGCAAATTCTTAGGGTCCATTGCCAAAAAGAAACAGTATTCCTCTGTTGTCTCTTTGTGCAATCAAATGGATTTGTTTGGAGTTACCCACAATGTTTATTCTCTAAATATATTGATTAACTGCCTTTGTCGCTTGAATCGTGTTGATTTTGCTGTCTCTGTCTTGGCTAAGATATTCAAACTAGGTATTCAACCTGATGCTATCACATTCAATACACTCATTAATGGGCTCTGCAATGAGGGGAAGATTAAAGAGGCAGTAGGATTGTTTAATGAGTTGGTACGGAGAGGGCATGAGCCCAATGTAATTAGCTATAATACTGTAATCAATGGTTTGTGCAAAAATGGCAACACAAATATGGCTGTTCACGTGTTGAAGAAGATGGAACAAAATGGGTGCAAGCCAGATGTGGTGACATATAGTATAATCATAGACAGCCTTTGCAAAGATAGGCTAGTTAATGAGGCCTTGGAGTTCTTATCTAAAATGGTGGATCGGGACATTCCACCAGATGTCATTACTTACAGCTCCATACTCCATGGTTTTTGCAATTTAGGACAACTGAATGAAGCTACTAGATTGTTCAAAGAAATGGTTGGTAGGGATGTTATGCCAAATACAGTGACGTTCACTATTCTGGTTGATGGACTCTGCAAAGAAGGGATGGTTTCAGAAGCTCGATGCGTCTTCGAAACGATGACTGAAAAAGGTGCCGAGCCAGATGTTTACACCTACACTGCCTTGATGGATGGGTATTGTTTACAGAACCAAATGGACGAGGCCAGAAAAGTGCTCAACATCATGGTTGGCAAGGGTTGTGCACCTGATGTACATAGTTACAGCGTCTTGATCAATGGATATTGCAAGAGAAGAAGGCTGGACGAGGCAAAAAGATTACTTTTTGAAATGTCTGAAAAAGAATTGACTCCTAATACTGTCACTTACAGCACTGTTATGAAAGGTCTCTGCCAAGTAGGGAGACCTCAGGAAGCTCTAAATCTCTTCAAGGAGATGTGCTCTTCAAGCCTTCTTCCAGATTTGATGACTTACTCAATTTTGCTAGATGGCTGCTGCAAACATGGAGATTTAGATGAGGCATTACAATTGCTCAAGGAAATGCAAGAGAGGAAAATCAAACCTAATATCGTCATTTATAATATTCTTATTCAAGGCATGTTTATTGCTGGGAAGCTTGAAGTTGCAAAGGAACTATTTTCCAAGCTATCTACGGATGGAATACAACCTACTGTACGAACATACAATGTCATGATCGGGGGGCTTCTTAAAGAAGGGCTGTCAGATGAAGCGTACAAATTGTTTAGAAAAATGGAAGATAATGGCTTCTTGCCAGACAGTTGCTCTTATAATGTTATCATTCAAGGATTTCTTAAAAATCAGGACTCATCTACTGCTGTACAACTAATTGATGAAATGGTTGGTAAAAGATTTTCTGCAGATTCGTCTACATTTCAGATGTTATTGGATCTGGAATCTTATGATGAAGCCATATGCCGGTTTATGCGTGGAAGCTCTCAACATAGAAGAATGAAGTGAGTTTTCTTATCAGGTGCTATTGTAGGCTGTTGTGCCTACTGTGGGTCATCAAGTTCAGTGACTGGTTTGCAACACCTCTTATTGTGTGTGATACTGATACACAATGTATCTGCGTATAATTGACATATTGTATGATGACTAGTCTTATTTTCCATGGTGCTATAAATTTTATAAGTTAATTTAGGTATTTTAGATTTTGAATCTGTACCTGCTGTTTAGACTTGTACTAATCATAATGAAGGGAATGAGTTAGAAATGGGAACTTGATGATTCTCATGATCTTGTGCAATTAGCCAAGTTACACCCGGTTTTATTGGAGTTGATTTGGTAGGTGTTGTTCATAAGGCTGGTAATCTTGTTGCAGGTATAATAGCTTAGCTCATCTATGTAGAGAATTTAAATATTTCGAAAACACTCGTATGTGTAAATATAGAAACCTCAATCTTAATCTGGGAACAACAAATTACAACGACGATAGTGTTTTATAAGAACCAAGGCTACAAGAAAGTTGAAAAACTCTCATAACAGACAGAAGGTGCTTGATTAGACTTCAAGCTTATAATCTTCTGCGTTCCTTTCATTAATTCATACACTTTCAAATTGCGAAGGATTGTTTTCAAGTTAAATGTCTGCCACCATTACCACTGCCAGATCCCTTGCCTGCACCTGCACCAACTCCAATTCCAACGCCAACGCCAATTCCAACTCCAAAACCTCCACCTGCTCCACCACCGCTTCCCCCACCTAAACCACCACCAGCACCACCTCCTACACCCCCACCCCCACCTGCACCAAAGCCACCTCCATGGCCTGATCCTCCACCTATGCCTCCACCACCTCCCCCTCCACCGCCTCCACCCCCACCAGCACCACCTCCAAGGCCACCACCTACACCACCTCCAGCCCCGAAGCCCCCGCCATGACCCGAACCACCACCACCCCCCCTCCTCCCCCTCCACCACCTCCTCCTCCACCAACGCCGCCTCCTCCTCCACCACCTACACCGCCTCCTGCCCCGAAGCCCCCGCCATGACCTGAACCGCTACCAATACCACCCCCTCCTCCGCCTCCACCACCTCCTCCTCCACCAGCGCCACCTCCAAGGCCACCACCTACACCGCCTCCAGCTCCGAAGCCCCCGCCATGACCCAATCCACCACCAACACCACCTCCACCTCCCCCACCAAAACCACAGCCTCCACCAACACCTCCTCCAGCACCACCACCTAAACCTCCACCTTCTCCTCGTCACCCTCCACGTCCACCACCAAACCGACCACCACAGCCTCTTCGACCAAACCCACAGTTATCGTCACCAAACCTAGTTTTGTCGAGTTTGTCCTCACCAAGAGTGATAGCACTCAAATGAAGAACAATGCACAAGGAAAGTAGAAGAAAAGAAACCCATTTTGAAGACAGCCGCCATGAATGCAACTTTCTGTTTATGCAAAGTTAAATAGCTAGCTAGTAACAAGCTTCTCTGCAATGTTTTTCTTGCTTTGTTAGCATGGAAAAACTCCCTTATATAGGGTTTATCCAGTGGCCAATTTGGCAAGTCAACCAAAAGAGCTAGTAATTGGTGGGTTTCATGTCACGCGTTGGTACCGTTGGGGAGTGGCGGGAAACATTTAATGCTCAAATGAAGGTCAACCATGGCTTCATCTTCATATATCTAATTGGGGAGCAAATGATCACTTATTCGATCCACTCAGTCCCTTCATTTTTTGATAAATAATTGACTTTGATTTGCTCAATAAATGTTTCCCGGCACTCTCCCAATGATCCCAACGAGTAACATAAATTTGCACCATCAATACTTAGCTCAGCACAATATATTGTATATTGTTGGTTTTGAATTTTACTGTCTTCACGGTTTTGTTTTTGGTGACGCGAGCTTATTTCTGAGCCTGACACCTCAAAATACGTATAATATGTTAGCAACCAGCATTACTATTAAAGCCAGCTACCAAACCCTCACTCGCCGATGTGAGATATTACAATCTACCCCTCTTAAGGAGCCCGACGATCCCGTCGGCACAACTGGACAACCAATGAGGTCGGCTCTGATACTAAATGTAACAGCCCGACCCAGCATGTCGTATATTGTCCGTTTTGGGTCTTACCGTCCTCACGGTTTTGTTCTTGGTGACGCGAGCCCACTTATGTGTCTAACACCCCAAAACGCGTACAACATGTTAGCAACTAGCATTACTAATAAAATTAGTTATCAAATCCTTACCTGCTGATGTGAAATATTACATTATTGAATATATGAAAGGTAAATACCTTAGCCATCTTCAATACGCAGATGACATTTTGATTTTTTTTACGTAGTGACTATAATTTATTTACTCATGCCAAGAGTATTATGAGATGGTTTTAGTTGGTTTAGAAGTGAACTTTAACATAAGCTTATTGGTAGGAATAAACTTGGATGATATATAGTAAAGTTAGCATTTCATTGGCCTATGGTATCTTGTGAGGGTATCTTGTAGGGTATTTAGTCTGCTGGAAATCTTTTGATTTTTCAAGATAAAATTCTGGATTGGAATTCGAACTTTGAGTTAATTCTTCATTGTTTATGAAAGCAGATATGCCAATTTCAATCTGGAAGTAGCTAGTAGAAAATTCTATTCCAACGAGGATATCAACTCCTTTTTGTAGGTCTAATTATAAGTTCAAACAATCTTGAATTTCTGGAAATAATATCTTTCTGAAATATTTAATATATGCATTTTAATTTTTATTCAATAAAAACTTGTCACGAGAAATAAAATTCAAAACATTTTTTAATTCACAAAGTTTTTAAGCATATCAAATTCATAAAAATTACTTTTAATAAGCTTAAAAATATACATTAAAAAAACATATAAATTTTTTGATACTTATAAACATATAAATACGAGAATCAAAAAGTTTGCTAAGGTGGTCTAATAAGTCCTGAACTTTTCTTTTTAGTTGTATCTTTTATCTTTTGTTGTTGTCTTCTTTTCTCTATGTTTTTTTTTTTTATTTGTTCATTTTTGTTTCTGTAACTTTTAATTCTTGTTTGTCAGGCCGTACTGGCACTAAAACTATCTTATTTGTTATATATTCAATCGTTTATTAACAAAAAAAATAATATTAAATAACTATAAAAATAGTTTAGATTACTAATATAAATTCAAATTTTTTATATTTTTTAAAAATATTACGTAAAGGATTAGAGAACAATTTCTTCATAAATTTTAACCAGGATAGAAAAACACGTCAGAATATTCCACTTGAAATTTATCCAAATAAAACTTGAATGGTACTTGGATTTTGAAAGCAACTGATTATAGGGAGAAAGAGAGAAGAAAAGATTGCTTTGGAACACAAATATTAACTTCTCAGGTACATTGCATATATAAACCTCAATCATAATCTGGGAACATCAAATTACAACGACGATAGTGTTTTATAAGAACCAAAGCTACAAGAAAGTTGAAAAACTCTCATAACAGACAGAAGGTGCTTGATTAGACTTCAAGCTTATAATCTTCTGCGTTCCTTCATTAATTCATACACTTTCAAATTGCGAAGGATTGTTTTCAAGTTCAATGTCTGCCACCATTACCACTGCCAGATCCCTTGCCTGCTCCTGCACCAACTCCAATTCCAACGCCAACGCCAATTCCAACTCCAAACCCTCCACCCGCTCCACCACCGCTTCCGCCACCTAAACCACCACCAGCACCACCTCCTACACCCCCACCCCCACCTGCACCAAAGCCACCTCCATGGCCTGATCCTCCACCTACGCCTCCACCTCCTCCCCCTCCACCGCCTCCGCCCCCACCAGCACCACCTCCAAGGCCGCCGCCTACACCGCCTCCTGCCCCAAAGCCCCCGCCATGACCCGAACCACCCCCTCCACCGCCTCCTCCTCCACCAGCGCC
>Ga0307517_10004561_pt1 | contig 21249 bp, 22 predicted proteins | sample 23_EM_MG_FD_194515 | JGI IMG/M metagenome (GOLD analysis project Ga0307517, IMG submission 194515) | Populus trichocarpa ectomycorrhiza microbial communities from riparian zone in the Pacific Northwest, United States - 23_EM | ecosystem: Host-associated > Plants > Roots > Unclassified | place...
GGTAGGGCGTCCAGTCCTACCTCCATCTGCCCTAGTCCGTCCATGGACTTGAAAAAAGACGGACTATCGCCGGTAGTCCGTCCGGTCCTACCTCCAGGACGGACGGACTGGACGGTTCGGAACACTGTCGTGTTCATGGGTGTTAGTAGTCCTACTAGTTGGGGATTAGGGGAGCCTCAGGCTATTAAGAACACAGAGTGTCGCTCGGTGGATACGTAATACCAACTGTTCTAATAGACAGAGTGATATAAAGTAGGGAGTAATATCCCGCCTTCGAGGTTATAGGTTGGAATGTGAAACAAAGGAAGTAATTCTAAGAGTTGGTGGTATAACGGTAAGAGGATTTTAGTGGCTAGAATCAGTTTGGGACAATTCTTGGTAGAACAAGGGCTTTGGAACACAATTGTCCAAGCAGCCCTGTAGGCACCTGCAGCACCATAGCCTAGAATTTCCTGGTATGTGTTCGGTTGAAAATGGCTATGGCTGAGCGGCAAAAGTGGTGGATGGTGGAATGGCGGATACGAAACAAAACAGCAAAATCAAACCAGCACTAAAGAGTTCGATTACCAAGACACAACTCAGAGAGGGGGACTTCTATTCTATTCTAACTACCTTCATTCGTACGACTCACGATACTTTTGATGTTCACTAACTAACTCGTAATGTTGACAGGAGTATATATCAATCACAATGAATCCTTCCAGGACATTCCTCCCACCTTTCCATCAACCGCGACATAGATCTATTCTCCTCCATGCATATCCAGGCACTTCGATACATGCCCCCCTTTCCCTTCCGCAAAAGTATGATGCTAATAAAAGAAAAGAACAAAATTCACAAAGAAAACTTCTTCATGCTCGATAATCCCAGCGCATCGGACCCTTCCTTTGAGCACCGGACCAACCCCAAGGATTTATCCCGAGGCTTGTTTGCGCGATATCGATCTAGGCTGTGCCCATGCTGAGCACGCGAAGGAGCATCTAAAAACTTGCCCCTCGTAGATATAGCAATCCAGAGTGCAGGCCAGAACTTCTTTGTCTGAACTATAATGGGAGAGGCTGGGTGCGTGCCCCATAGCACTTGCATGCCAAGCAGCATCACGGAATTTAAACACATCCCAGGCTATAGTGCAAAGGAGTTTGTTCATTGAGAAAGGTTGTCATCATAGAGGATAACTGCCGATTCCAGCAGTGTTCCCAAGCGCCCCGTCCGCCTTGTAGGCACAGCCAGGACTGCAGTCCCGGGCGTCCCGGGCGTTTGTCTCAAGCTGCAGGGCAAGAGCGTCTTTCCTTTGGGAAAGACTAACGTCTAAGAGGGTGACCGTAGGGCCCTACAGTCCCCGACGGATCGGTAACTCCCGAACCGTACCTGCAGTCCTCACCCGTTATTTGCAGTTCTCGCCAATTACCTGCAGAGCTCGCAGGTCACCAATAGGGCCACCCGTTATCCAGAGTTACCCGGCAAATTGCGCCACCTGATAAACCTGCAGTCCCGGCCCGTCCGTCCCTAGCAGTTGTCCGGACAGACGCCAAGATACCCGTCCGTCCCGGGAGCCCTTTCAGGTACTGCTGTCAGTCCCGTCTGGACCTGAAGGTGGGCGGACTGGACGCTTGGGCACACTGGGTCACAGTGGTTATCGATCGATTAGCGACCGCTATCCGTTACATGCAGTCTCAACCGATTACCGATAGAGCACACCCGTGAAATTGGGCCCACAGGTCACCAGAACTCCCCACTGATGACATAGTGGAACTTGACAGTTCCGACCCATCTGGCTCAGGGTGTCCTCGGGGCAGTCATTAAGAGATTGGTCTGTTGAGACATCCGTTCCCGTTGCTGTTCATCCGGTGTGAAGTTGGGGGGAAGTTGGTAGGATGCTTGAGTCCACTAACGAAGATTCTAAGAAGATATATAGTAATAAGGAAATGGGAGCTGGTAATGGTATAATCTGCCCAAATGATCCTGCTATCGTAGGGATAAAAAATTAGTCAAAGCCAATGAATTTCGCTGACATGCAATAGCATTATAGGTTATGAAGGTTGTGACCTTACCGATTATAAGATAAAAAGATGGTAAAATTAATGGTGTAAGGAAAAAATATGGCTTGGAACGTCATAGGTTTGGATCTTAGTTTGTATAATTCTGTCGTTTAGGGATGTTTGCTTTTCACAGAAGACGAGAAAGACTTGGAAGTAGCCTGTTCCTCATGTGCCAGCATATTTTGGCCGCTGTCACATACTCTCATAGGGCTAACACAAGGCCCGAGTACTGCTAAGTATTTTCTATAAAAGGTCAGAGATTTCCTGCAACAGCACCGATTGGCCATCACAACAACAGCTCACAATTTCGAAGTCGACCAGCAAAGATACACCTATTCAGTTATGTCTGGTCTCTTTTCCAAACGCCTCTACATGACTCCTCTTCAAGCAATAAAGCCATCTTCAGCTTTCAGATTTCCTACCCGCAGTCTCACTACCTCTGCCAGCGTTTATCAAGCAATGAAGCCATTTCCAGCTTTCAGATTTCCTACGCGCAATCTCAGTACCCCTGCCAGCGTTTATCAAGCAATGAAGCCATCTCCAGCTTTCAGATTTCCTACGCGCAGTCTCAGTACCTCTGCCAATGTTTACAGCGGGATTGGGCCCAAGAAGGTCCACAACGATGAAGCCCCTGGGAATGCTGAAACCGGAAAACAGTTTACTCTCCATGATAATAAGCACTCGGTATGTTATCCAACAGGTAGTTCACAAGTGGTAGCTAATGAACAATTTGAATAGATTGATCGAGTCTCCAAAGTCTCCAAGTTGGAAGATCGTTTTCACCAATCGGATCTTAGGTTCATCGGCTTTGATCGTAGATTCATTGACTCAGATGATAGGTACATTGCCGTTATAAAGGTATAGCACATATCATTATTATACTATTTCTCAAAGAGTTAGATGGCTGATTGTTACTAGGAGCTTGCGAAGTCGAAGGATAGTCTTAGCAAAGACATGGGAAGCATGTCTTCAAGGATAGAAGCTACAGTGGCGAAACACTATGGGGAACTTAAAGCCGACATCGCAAGAACTCGCGAGGACATCACAAAAACTCGCGAGGACCTTAGAGCCGACATCACAAAAACTCGCGAGGACCTCAAAGCCGGCATTGCAGCAGTGGACAACAGACTGGTTAAAGCTGAGTGCGGAATACAAAGTCTTCACATGCATGTTAAAGCTATATGGGCTGTGATGATAGTGGTATTCATCATGTCTACACTATGGACTTACAATTAATCCAATGCTAATATGCACTAGACCTTCACATACCTCGCTTCCAAGTTCCCTGGTCTAGTCTCAGATTTCATTGTGAAAGCGTTTGGACGCCCAGCCCCTTAGCCTTGCCACTTTTGAGCCACTTCAGGTTACCTTAGCTTTATCATTGATATCACAGTTTTTTCACCTCATTAGGATAGTGTTACTCTTGCCTGCTTTTCTGCTTCATTCTGATTATTAGTATATTTTAACCTACTTTTTGTATGTTACCTGACTTGACTGAGTCGGTAATTTGTCATCTTAGTTTGAAGAATTCCATTATGTCTGTTTGGCACATTGAACCTCATGCTAAGACGTCCAAAATTCTCTCCCTTGGATATTCGGGGGGGGTGGGGTGGTCTGCCCTCCTGAGGGCGGAAAGCAGTAGATGATGTTATGTTGTCCCATCTGGCCCTTGCCCAAACCTGCCCTGCAACTCGCCACAAAGGAATAAAGCCTAGCCGCCCCAGGGGGAAATGTTTCATACTCGTTGGTCCCAACATCATCTGCAGTCACCCATAGTTACCCATAGTTACTCAGAGGCACCCATAGCCTTCCCCATTTCCCGTAGTACTCCCACAGTCCCCCCTTGTGCCCCTACAGTATGATAGCTGGTCTTGAAAGCCACACTTGATTACCCAAACAACACCGATAACCCCTATATCATATTTTCTCTTTTAATCCATCTTTGTTATGCTTGTTGTACTATTGTTTCCTTAGAATTTGGCGTTCCCCCTTGATACTCTCTTTTGCGTCCCTTGTCATGGCTCGGGTTCAGATTAATCAATATGAGGATGGATATGCAACCTGCCGGTTATCACAGATGCTGGGGCTATAGCATCACCATGGTTTATTGTATGAGAGGCCTTCTTTATGGCACCTCCCTGTGCATAAGGGGTCATTAGGAGTTGTGGGAAGGAACTTCCTGCATCACGGTTATGATACTCTCAGAAGTTGTCATATTTCCAATATATTTTCTGCTTCTAGTACACTCCAAGATTTTGTGCAGTTAAAGAGAAAGGATTTCAGAGGCAGGAATTAGTTCGGGACAGTGCTTAATAGAACAAACGCCTGTGATTCTGATCGCCCCAACAGCCCTACAGGCACCTACAGCATAACAGTCTCGTTGAGGGTTATGCTTCTGGGCATACTTGTTGTTAGACGGACGTGGTTGGGTTTTTTTACGAGAGTGGGAAGGATAGTTTAGGAGATATGCAGACGGAACGGATACGGAAGAATGTTCTATGGTGAGTTTTTATCCGCATGTTCTTTTCTTTGTTATCACGGGAGCGTACGGGGGAATAAGGACATGTGGCAAATACAGAGATAGGTGTGGTGATCCATGGGAGGATCAGGAAGTTGTATTATGTTTTACTTATACACCTGTCTTTACTAATAGTTTGATTTTAGTTGAGAGCAGAGAGTGAGAGCGAATGAACAAAGTATCACAGACGGAAAACTTATGTTCTATATCCTTCCTCCAAAGTGTCTAAAGTTCCAGGTGAAATCTCTTAGTCTATTAGCTACTTCCCTGCGGCCCTCATTTCCCTACATTGACAATACTTAGCCTAATGGACACGTATATAACCCCTCCCGATATCGTTCAGACACAGAGCTTCGGAGAAATGATATATCCACCAGCCAGAAACCGATATGGAAAAGTACTGCAAGTCTTTGATATTGCTCTGCATCTGCAGCCTTTACCGAGATCTCTTTATCGCTCAGGTAAGCTCTCAGGATATGCACTTCGGATTAGTGCCGCAGTGTTCCCGGCCGTCCAAGGGCCCGGCAGGGCCCCGCGGGTGGACTGCCAAGAGCCGTGGACGGGACGGGACGGTTACCCGTAGTCCGTCCTGGGCGGTTAAAGTGCAGGACGGCCGTCCTTGGACTGGACAGCGGGCCCTACAGGATGAGAAATGTGTGTTAGGGCAGGAGGGGGACTGCCGGGGATAGAGGGACGGTGGGGGGCCGCGAGGGACGGCCAGGGACGGCCAGGGACGACACCAATGACGCCTAACGATGCGATAATGACCGGGTCGGAGGTGTATGTTTTCAACTTAAGCTAGTACCGGAGGGCAAAACGCTAGGACTACAGTCCCCTACCGTCCATCCTGTCCTCACCTTCCTGGGCGTAGTCAGTGTTCCCAACGGGCCAGGCCGCTGGTAGGCCGCTGGTAGGCCGGCCTATAGGCCCCAGGCCCCGCCAAGACAGACCACCCCGAAAGATAGCCTAGGCCGTTATAGCCGAATTCAATCGGCTTACGATAGCCTATCAGGCCTGATAGGCGCCTGGGCGAGAAAACCTATTCAATACCAGCGAAACTCAAACCCTCCATACAGAATACCATCCAAGTTTTTTTTTATCCCAGCAAAAACGCAACGTTTCACCCACAGCTTAAAAATTGAGAAAACCATTAGAATACCATGCGCTTGGCGGTCAATCCTTTTGGATACCATCGACCGGGAAATATACCATCGAGAAAGTGAAAACCTTCACAGAGGCAACCCCTAGTGGAATGAACAACGAAGACTTTACACACTCTAGCATACCGGTATCTTTTTATCCCTTAAACAATGCAAAGAAATTGAAAAAAAATGAGAAAAAACAAAGAATTACCCGAAACCTCCTAGTATTTTTCTAGAACCTCCTTACAATTATTATTTTAGCCATTTTCTAGGGATTCTTGGCTTAAAAAACTATCCCACAGAAAGCCATTCTGAGGGTGGAAAAATAAATATAAGACATTGACTGCATTTACTCCTTTTTCACTTTATTTGTTAATTTTTCTTTGCTATTTAATGGTGGCCAAAGAGATTGATGGTTCCATGCAATGGTTTCACTTTTTCGATGGCATATTTCTCGGTCAGTGGTATCCGGAATGGTTTCTCGCTAAGAGCATGGTATTGGAAAGATTCACTCCTTAAAAATTAAACGAAAGGTCTTCTGTTTAAGAAAATGCCTAGTCAGGAACCCTTGCAAGATGTGTTAATTGTGCTTATTACCTCGCTTGGCACTATAAGAAATCGGGCTTTCAGATAAATTTCGTTTCTCTGCCAGCTGCCTTTTGAAGCAAAAAAATATGATACCAATGAATACACCCAGGTCTCGCTTATTTTTAAAGAAATATTTAATTTTTTAGGAATCTTTGTGATGGTGTTTTCTCTCCTAAAAGTTGAAACATTATTTTCTTGGCTGTGGGTGCAAAGTTGTGCTTTTCGCTGGGATAAAAAAACTTGGATGGTACCGGTATTCTGTAGGGTCTTAGTTTCGCTGATTGAATAGGTTTTCTGGGTCCGGAGATTAGCGCGGAGGACGGCTCCCTCTTTCGAGTTTAGCGCCTTTGACTTTCTTCCACTTTACCTTCAGCTATTGCTTCTTAATTAATTACACAACAAGTGATATTCAGCCAACTTAACAATGTCTTAAAGATTTACCTCCAGAGCCACCAGCACAGTCCTATCCTACCATCATTCTCTCCTATTTTTCCTCTTTAGCAAGAGCTACCTTAAATCCCCAAGAAAATAATTCGAACTCCCGTATTTTAAATGTTATTTTGTAAACTATTTACAGTTAACTCCGTATTGATACCTTCTACATAATCACCATCCTACTGCGCACAGTTGATCTACAACAACAGCAGCTCTTCTTCCACAATTAATTCAATTGATTAATTCACTATCTTTAGTATCTCTTAGTATTATTTTTTTCGTTAATAAAGCGAAATTTTTCCTTTATTTTTAATCATATTGGGTAATTGGGAGATTTTTGCCGTGAACTTTGCGGTTGACATGGCTCGGGCCAGGCTAGATCCGCGAGAATTTCGACAAGCCGGACCCGGCTTCATTAAAGCCTGGCCTACCTGGCCCGTTGGGAATACTGGGCGTAGTCCATCCTAATACCCCAAAAAAGAGGTTGACTATGAGCAGCGTTCGCAGGCAGCCAGGTCGGCCTGCAGAGAGCCGGCCGGCTTACATTCCGGCCAGGCCAAAGTGAGACTAACCTAGGATTTGTAGGCTCTGTGGAAGCCTGCAGGCTTCGGAGGTGCCTGGCAGCGCCGACAGGCTTTCGGTATTCCATGTGACTGGTCAATCTTTTTTTAATGGGTGGCTGATATCTGCACATATCTGAAGATATCCGCTTGAAATCCTTGCTTGAGCCACACTATCACTCGACTTGTAACGACTAAAAGTGACTTAGTGGGTAGCCAACGGAGGCTAGGCTACAGCAAAACAATGCATGCGCAGTGTTCTCAACGGGGCAGTCCGTCCGTCCTGAAGGCGGACGGCGGTAGAAGGCATTGACGTCCCATCTTTTTCAAAACTTGCCCGGCGGCCGGGCGCGAAGGACTATAGTATACCCCCGCCGTTCCCCATGAAAAAAGTTTCATGCTTGGCTGGGAAATGTTTCAGCACCGCCGGGGAGCACATCCCGATTAGTAAGCAATCCTGCCAGGGGTTGCTTACATCATCCCATATTTCCTAACACCCCGAAAGCCTAGCAATATGGAGACTACAAGCTGGGTATGCGATTATGTATGTCTCACAGGCGTGTTTTAACACATGGAACTCATAGTTTTATAAGGTTTACCACTAAAGCAGAGCATAAAAAGAATGTAAAATGGGGGAATAAAAGTAAACATCAATTTCAGACAACAGAGGAAGAACGAAGACCAAGTAAATAGACCTCGAGTGCCTTCAAGGTGTTTTCCATCCGATTCATGTCAGAGTTAATCCCACCATAGACAATATCAACCGTTCTGTTTGATGTCCTTCCCTTGCCGTATATCATGGGAAAATTCTCCGTCTATTTATCTCTACCAGATAGCATCCGCTTTCTTTGGATATTATTCAATGAATTTCTGTAACTGCTCGGGGAGGGTATAAAGAAACGCGGTCGATAGGATTCATACACAGTGCCCCATAGTCCCCGGCAGTCCCCGGCAGTCACCCATAGTCCCCGGCGGTCCCCTGCAATCCCCCACGCCAATTTATCTGACCTTGCAGGGCCCACCGTCCTCCACAATGACGGCCGTCCTGAGGTTTCCGGGACGGGTGTGGACCGTGTTTTGCCGTCCCATCCAGGGCTCTTGGCAGTCCGCCCGACCGTTGAGAACACTGCGCATGCCAAACAAAACAAAACAAAACACAAAGAGTAAAGCAGCACTTATGAGTTCGATCACCATTGCACAACTTAGAGGGGGAACTTCTTCTCATTCTACTACTTGCTCTCACGCTCATGACTCATAATGTCTAACTAACTAAACCTACCAATGGTAGACTCGGAGACACGAGCATATATAAGCAACAAGTTATCCTCCTATTCTTCCAGACCTCGAGATACATGTCTGTTCTCTTCCACGGATGTCCCCCTTTCTCTCCCGTAGACTCCCGTGCTAACAAAAGGAAGAGAAACATTACAAATATGTTCCGCTTTCCATAGCCTCCGCATTCCTTCCAACGCTGGATCGATCGCAAGCACATATCCGAAGGCTTTGTCTGAATGAGAAAGAGATAGGCTGACCATAGGCTGCGCATGACAAGCAGCATCAAAGACACCCAGAATTAAACGGTAATTCCAGCGGCGATTTTGTCTAATCTGTTCGGTAAGCCCCCATGTTCGTTGACCCCCCCATGTTATTCAAATCAAAAATCCTGAGATCTTATCATAATCAGATCTTATCCTAATCACATCTTATCACTCGAAATCCTACAAATATCTATAGTACAGTCTGGCCAGGCTCGGTCAGATAGGCCCTTAAAGCCGGACTGTGGCCCACAGCCCGGCCCGGCCACCCCCGAAAAAAAACCCAGGCAGGCCGCCCCGGACCTCAAGCCTGACTGGACTGGCCTCTTGCGAACTGACTATGAGCCGCAGTCGGTCCCGTCCTACGGTAAAGAAGGACTGACTGGACTGTTGGGAATACTGCAGTACCGCCCCGGAAGTATCTGAGGGGGGGAGACTGATGCGCGGAGGCTATGGACGGTGAAGAAGGTTTCTTTGTGACGTTTGTTTTGTTCCTTGTCAGCACGATAGTTTAACTGAAGGGAAAGGGAATATGCATGAGAGAGACTGGGGAAGTATCGTAATTAATCGAAAGGTACGAGGATAGGAGGAGGCCATCTTTGTAGTTTTATTTATACATCTGTTTTTTCTGCTAACTAGTTTAGTTTGCTGGTCATCCAGCATTGTGAAGTTGTGAGAGTGAGAGAGAAGAATAGAAGTGAGGTTCTCTCCTGAGTTTTCTGTCAGCCATGTGTCTTCGGCGGCGCTTTAATCTTGGTGTTTCATTCCATACCCGCCATTCCACAGTCAGCCATTTCCCTATTTGACCAAAGCCACTTCAAAAAGTCCCTAGTGTTCCCGCATGTGTCCCCAAGTATAGTACAACAAAGTTTGTCCTTTGGGACAGGCCACCATCTTAGAAGGTAACTGCATTTTCCAGAAGCCATCTATTGATCAGTAACTCCAATATGTTATCTGCAGTCCACACCAATTGCTGCAGAGTCCGCCCCTCTCCCATCGGGCCCGCTGGTCGCGTGTACTACTTACCCGCCAAGTAGAAGGACCTGACAGTTCCAACCTATCTGTTTCAGGAAACCATATGAAGAGACACTAAGGTATAAGTCAATCCAGATGTCCTTTCCCGTTACTGTCTGTCCCATATCAATATTCAAGAACAAGGTTCAGGTACAGCCGACAGAATTCAGATTTGGATTGACGGAAATTGATTGTATATAGCAGATATTAAAGAGTGTAGGAGAAAAAACTTATCGAGAAGGAAACGAAAGAAAGGGGATCCAAAGTGGTTCGGAGGAGAACAGAATGCGATAACTGATAGTGAACAAAGGAAAGAACAGGCTGCCTTAAATGGTTCTTGAGACCAAAAAACTTCCTCGATCGCAAGCTTCCTACACATGCCTTATCTCTTCACAGTTTCTTCCACTCTCTCGGGTTTCCTGCTGCCCTTCCTAAACATATCCGAGGTGAAGTTAGGGTGCCCGAGGGTATAGTTAAGCGGCTGGCCGAGGGTTGAGAATATCCCGAGGATTATGGCTGTTGCTCAGCTATCATTGGTAGTTGTGGTAAACAAGCTGGTGTTTGGGGTTCTCGCATTAGATATGCAGGGTTGATGTGAGATCTAGTATGGAGCTAGCTCATAAAAATAGGCTATGTTCTGTGGGGGGTATATTGGGGACCTTGTTATTTCTACCTGTCCGGACGCGTCCTATATATACTCAAACTTGACTTTACGGAAAGAACTCTTGATCCGTAACATTCTCCATCGTCTTCTCCTATCTTCATTCCATCCACACAGCTTCTCAGAAGTATCCCGAAACTTTTATTCCCTGATTCCCTCCCTTGTGTTTCCTCCTCTTACAGTACCTCTCTCATTCTGCAATCTTTTCCAATCCTGATACAGTCGTCTGTTTCCTACCATTATAGTGCGACACCAATTCGTTCCAACTCCTTGCAAACCTTAATCCCTAACCTCTAGCCTTTCCTAGTGCCAATTCCCTAACCGCCCCAAATATTCCTACTACTTCTAAATCCTCAACCAAACATACTATCACGCTTCTAATACCATTCTACTCAATCACGCAACTGTCTTCAAACAAAATTCTGCTCAGCCATCCGTCATGAGTGTTTCCGCAATGCCCGAGAGATTGGAATCTTCGTGAATTTTCTACACTAACAGCAGCCGAATAGTGCTCAAGTAACGGCATGTATCAGATGATGTGCAGTGATAAGGCAACGGGCACTGGCACTGATATAATGTCCTCCAAAGGTCCTGTTATCGTAAATAGATAAAATTAGTTAGAGTCAATGAAATTCTATGGTACACGACAGAATTATGAGTTATGAAGGTTGTGACTTTACAAGTGCCATATATTAGAGGAAGAACCTACTATGATAATAAGAGGGCAAAACTAACAGTCTGAAGAGAAAAAAATATGGTGGAACTTGAACGTCATAGGCTCAGTGTTCCCAACGGGCCAGGCCGGCCAGGCTTCGGTAAAGCCGGGCCCGGCCTGTTCAAATTCTCTCGGATCTAGCCTGGCCTGGCCGGGCCCGCCTATAGGCCATATAGGCTTTTTCCCGGCTGCCTGATAGGCCGGCCTATACGGCTTCGGCCGACCCACTCATAGTGAGTGGCTGCTCTGTGTCAACAGCAAAATTCACGGTAAATGTTTCCCAATTACGGAATATGATTAAAAATAAAGTAACGGTTTCGCTTATTAGCAAAAAAAACACAAAAAAATACTAGAGGTAGTGAATTAATTAGTTGAATTAATTGTAGAAAAAGAGTTGCTGTTGGTGGATCAACTGTGTGCAGTAGGACGGTGACTATTTCGAAGGCATCAATAAGAGAGGTTGACTGTAAATAGTTTACAAAATAGGGGGGAATGATGGTATGATAGGGTTGTGCTCGTGACCCGGGAGGTAAATTTCTAAGGCTTTATTGTGTTGGTTGAGTATCACTCGTTTTGTGATTAATTAAGTACCATAATAGCCGAAGGTAAAGGAGGAAAAAAAATCACAGACGATAAACTCGGAAGAGAGGGGGGTGGGGGGGGTTGAATACCCTTAACGCAATCTGTTCTCAACGCTAATCTCCGGGCCTATAGGCGCCTATCAGGCCTGATAGGCTTTCGTAGGCCGATCGAATTCGGCCTATATGGGCCTAGGCTGTCTTCCGGAGCGGCTTGCCTTAGCCCGGCCTACGGCCTGGCCCGTTGGGAACACTGTGCAAGAGTGATGTCTCATGGTGTGAAAAGAATTCGTTTGGAGGTCTATGATCAACTTGGCTAGTACAGGAGGTCCAAGAGCCGGGACTATAGTCCCCTATAGTCCGTCCGGTCCTCACCTCCCTGGGTGTAGTCCGTCCTAGCACCCCCCAAAAAGACCGACTATGAGCCGTAGTCCGTCCCGTCCTCCCCCGAAGACGGACGGACTGGACGGTTGAGAACACTGAATGCAAACATACATTTAATTCCTTTTCCTTTACCCACCAGCCCACTGGGTTCCTTGGGTCGGGTTGGCCCTCTTTTGACCGGGCTGGCCCATTGGAAGGCTTGAAACAATTACAGAACATGCACATACATATACATTTTACCTCGTTTAGCATATAATAGCAACCACAGGGGATCGGACACATCAACCTCCCTAGTGCCAAAACAACTAAACAACATTGTGAGGGTTATTTTCGTTAAGTCAGCTTAACCGCCAAAACCACCCTCAGCCTAATGACCTTACAGCCTACCGTAGTTTCTCAAAAATCCAAGGGGGGGGAGCAGTCACCAGATACTAGTACCAGATCCGCCGAGATGTCTGTAGTAGCAGTGGACGTCAAGCTCCCGGTAGAATTTCTCTCAGAATTTTGTTCTTGCCCTGTACATTGCCATCGGATTCCTTCCAGCCCTCCCGCTATACCCAATTGGGGAGGGTATTTTGGCAATGTGACCCCTTTAAAAAAAATCTGGACCTTTTGGGATATCCTTTGCGTTGTATCTCTAACCTAAGGCAGATGTGGGGCGTTAGCTTTAGGAACGTTGGCTGGAATAGTCTATGAGGTAGGGGCTGGTGATCTTCTATCATAGGAAATCACTCGTGATACTTGCTGGCGTAGGTACTGTTGGATATCATGGGTTGTTGCCGAAGCTTCGTCATAAGGTTCTCCTGGTTGTCGTTAGTTGTGGTGCTCGCTTGTTTCTTTCTCCACTTTTCTTCTCTCAACGGTTCCCTCTCTAAACCATAAACGAACGCAATAAAACTCGTCTCAACATAACTCTTGTTTAACATTTAATCTCTCTCGCCTTCAGTAAGTTCTCTCCAGTCTTTCTGCACTCAATAGGCGGTTGCGTAAACTCTTTGTTCGACCCACCGCTCAGAGAGTTTCACTCGCCAGGGATCATTTCCAACAGGTACCGCGGGGTGTTGGAAATTGTGTTCACGGTCGTGCTCTAATATTCTCTATTCCGGCCGTCACGAGTGACACCTCGTGACCGCTTGCTCCACCCCTGTCCCAACTCCCACTTATACACCCCTCCTCTTTTTCTTTCTTTTCTTCTCTCTTGCTTCCACCCTTTATCTTCTTCTCTTGTTCTATAAGCAACACAAGTTGTTGGCTCGTGTTGGAGAGAAACTTGTGATACCGCTTGCTTCCATTCGTTGACTCTAAGTGCTTCTCAACACGGGGTGTCAAATCAACACGACCATTTGTACGGTACCTCTCAACCAAGTACCGAGCTTAATATAAGCAATAATAATTCGGTCAACCTCAACAACAAAAATTAAAATACACATATCCTTACTCCTAGAGCCAAAGGGTGCTGCTGTGGGGGTGGGAAATTGGCCATATAATTTGGGTCTGGTGGCTATCGAAGGAAATACTTTCACCGATTTTTAGCTGTGGTATATACTCGGTTGCTAGGTATATATGGCTCCCGGCGGTATGATACCACGGTCCGGACAACGCCGAGTCCTCCGTTGTTCCACTGGAGCACAAGGAAAATATTTTCCCTTCCCCACTCTCAAGATCTCTGCCGCAACACGCTAAGGTTGTGGCTAGGCGCCACAACCTTGGCACGAGGAGGTTTATATCGCCCCGGACAAACTGACTGGACCCGCTAAAGATTTCTCCCATTCCTCCTCCTTCCTCACCGGCTTCTCTTTGGTCCTCGGGTGTGCTTTATGCATAGGCACGCTCGTTGCAAAGCTGGGCTTCAAGTCCCTTGTTCGCTCGACACTCTGTCGGTGGGATAGGACACTTTGGGGTTTCTCTGCCGGATGAAATCGCTATCTACTTGGGTGACTCTGTTTGTATGCTAGTGCCCGCCGTGGTAGGCAGAGTTTCGGCATCCAGGGGATTCACCAGCTCCGCATCCGCGCAGCGTTTCTTGGCTTCCAACCAAATAGTCGCCGGGGTTCAATTCGGAGTTTCTCATATGTCGATCTATAGCGACAAGTAGTTAATCTAGAACACCTTTTTACGCCACGGTAGGCTGTGAGGTAATAGTATGTTTAAATAGGCTAGGGTTAAGATATTCCATGACAGGGGTGGTGAACTTGCTCAGCGAGCATTGCGACCACGACCGTCAGTACGTGATCAATGAGTAGGTAATTATTATAGATTAAGAAAGCGTGATAGTTTCTATTACACTGTGGTCTGTGCTAAAGTCTAAATAAATATATTTATGTAAAAAAACCCCTCTAATCACCCAACATCTCATTCACATTTTATCGTCAAATAAACCAACCAACTAACCAAAATCTTCTCTTCCAACCAATCCTCCACCCATCCAAATTCGACCCCTCCCTCTCGCAAACTTCCTCCCCTCATGAGTTCAACCGCAATAAACACTTTCCCTTGACAACAACACAATATGCACACTGCGCGCATATTCCCCGCACCTATCCATTTGGTTGCCACCGTCGTTACCCCTCACTCATTCGCCGTTGGCACCAAGCCACCTACACAAATAACCACAGTTAACAGCCACAATGTCTCGCAACGGAGATCTCCTTCTACGATAGGTAGTGCAACGAGAACGCCTTATCGCTTTGTAAATCAACCTTAGGTCACATTACTAATTGGGTTCTTGTATGCGGTACGGTAGTGCTGCTCCCTCGCTCCCTCCCTTTTCTCCACCTGCGGCTGAGGAGCGGCTGCATATTGTATCAGCCACGGGCTGTCTCAGCCACTCAGAGATATCCCACCATATATTATACCCTAACGCGGGGAAGTTGTTTCTGCTAATGTTTTATAAATACCGGTGGAGTTGAGGCCTTTTTACTGATGTATCTGGGGGATTATATCTGGTGTGGCTGAATTATTGGGCGCATGGCTTCGTGTATTATTATCAAATTAGTGGTATTGCTTATTATACGATAAAGCCAATTCGGAGGAGAAGTGAGTAAGTAGGTAAGCATGTAAGTAAGCTCTTTGGAAATCCTAATCGATCCATTTACGGTACTACAATTAGCGTTTGTGATCAGCGCACTACATCCTAGGGCGTAACGAGTGCGCCATACAGACGGCTTCCGGCCGCCATCACAGCCCAGACTAAGTTTCAACCTACCATGTTGCTTAGGACTGCATATGGCTCGCTATGTGGCAGAATACGATGTGGATAAAACATGCAATATATACTCCGTCCTTTCGTTCTTTTTTGGAGGGGATTGCTGGGCGGGAAAGTAGCGGATTGGATTGGGTCGGTTTGAGTATTGCTTCTTTAGGATGGGGGAATTCAGCAGCAGCACGATCCATGGTTGGATTGGCGCAGTAGATATTAAAAGAAACCGGCGATATATACACTACCGCCCAATTTGTACTCGCTATATGTTTCCTATTTATTCCTAATCGCCGATAATGAAGAAGGGAATAAACTAGGCATTGTGCAAATCATACACACTTCACTCTGCCTTTTACCAATACTCGACGGATGGGGGTTCCGCTCACGCACTCTCCTTCCTCTTTCCCCCCCTTCCCTCCTTCCTCTCCTCCTTTTCGCCCTCTTACCCCCCAACCACACCCCTTCATGCACGGCGGGGCTGGCAAAGGCTGAACAAACCTGCATGACTTGTTCCGCTGCCGCCCAGTCCAGCAGAGTGCAGTTGAGTTGACGATGTCCGGAAGAAGGGCCTCGCGAATTAATGCACGCCTCCCGCCAGACTAACCCGGGTAGATATGTGCAGAACCCACTCACTCCAAGCCCAACGAATCATAACAGTGAATAAACGGGATACGTCCACGCATCCGCTCGGCAATTATACCCCCCAGGATTCGGTCAGAGAGAGAGCCTTCTGATGGGTAGAGGAGAGAGCAGGTGATAAGGTGAGAGAAATAAGAACCGGAGATGAGCGGACGAACGAAACGTACAGAAAGCCGATGCGGCTAGCTAGTTAACCAGCCCCGAATACGAGATCAAGCCGAGTCAAGCCACCTTATGAGATAAATTAGTCCCCAGGCAGCAGAGCACAGAGATGGTAACCCGTACACTGGCCGTATAGGAGGGGAGTTGCTAATCAGAGCTATGGAAAAAGTGCAACCTCAGGCAGATGATCAATGCCTACAAAGCCCGTCCCATAAAGCAGTCCACACACTTTATTCCATAATCTGCACCGTGACCACTTGGGATCCGCGTGACAGCAATATACCACGGGAGGTACGATACAATACCTGTGCTTATGTGCTTGTATACCCATCCATCTATTATGAGGAAACCAATAAGTCAAGAGAAATACGAAATAGGAAAAGGCAACTTCCCCCTTGCCTAACTATCTGCTGCATATCCTACCCTTAGCCCTCAATCCCCGAGGCAGCAATAGCCCCAAATTCCCCCCAGGTTTCAGTCAAATACCTCTAAGTAAGAGTAGCAGTGCCATTGCATCACAAGTCGTCCGTCCCCCAACAGCCTAACTCCAGACCCGCCCATGCCCGGAGCTCAGAAATACAATGCCCGTCAAGTCAAAGCGAGACTATCCACCGCAGGGAGCTCAATGTTTGAGGGAAACCTAGCGGCTATCCTGTAGAGAATTTCTTTTCTTTCAGAGCCTTGGAGATGCTGATATACCTCTACGCTATACCCAACCCTCTAAATATGGTGAGCTCTCTTGCAGCACGACAGGTCCTTGGCCAATCCTACCAACCAGTATTTGCCAAATACACCCATGCATAGGGAGAGGAAGGCTGCTATCACCAGTGCAGAGACAACACACAGCCTCCGGAATACCACCACCACCATCCATCACTCGACTAGCCTCAAATATCCCATCCGGTGGTTTCCTTGACCCTAGCTCCCACACATTACCTCTGTCAACCCAGGCTAGTCTAGCTTAACCACAACCAGTAAAACCCTACCATAAATTACTACCAGTGAGATTAATAGCCCGGGCGCATGCCGACAAGGCAACCAAAAACGATCAAATCAAAAATTTAATCTTCAACAACGAAACCCATCACACCCGGAAAAGCAAAAAGCCTTTGAAATTTGGGAAGGCAAAGTTTTCTGAGTTATGGTAATTAACCAGGACACTGCAAACCAAATCTATAACCCCAGATTATTTTTCCCCTTAAGAAAATCCCCCTACTCCCTTCATATCCAGGCTTACCAGTGACTTCCCCCTCTTTTTATTGGGGGGGGGAGGGAGAAGGTATCCGGGTTATTTCCCTTACTAGGAGCACATCTGTTATCAAACCTCTTCTTTTTTTTTTTTTTGTATGATAACGGGAAGTGTAATTTATATACACAACCTAGTATCCACCGTGGTTATCATAAGAATGGTTTAATCCACACATGGCAAACGTCCGGTATACACAATCCGGATTTACCCAATGGGCCTTTTGTCCCCTACCCCCGACATTACAGTTGACACAACACATTCGGCCTTCCGCACCACACAGATCCTCTCTCGTGCCAATTTGACAGCCCATACAACTCAGTACCCCCAGCCCTCCCTACCGCTATCCTCATCTAGCAATGGTTCCACCCTGACCTGGTGGGAAGTCTACCCTTTTGCACAGCCAACTCCAACCACACCCACCTTCACCATTCCCAATTCCTTATACCTCGCATATTTCTCTACCTATCCGGCCACCAATGTAGTCACTCCCCCCCCCCCCTTCCACTTCCACAGTCCGGAGACCCCCACCACCGCTAAAGAAAGAAAGAAAGAAAAAAATACCCATTCCCAAATTCCGAGTGATATCCCATGAAAAGTGCTAATTTGGGCGTCTAAGTTTCAGCCCATCCATCCATACCATCCATCCAGCAAGCCAGCCACAAGTGTTCATTTACCACTCTCCACACCGAACGAACGTGGCGAGCCCCAAAACCGATCGGCCAGCTGAATAACAAAAAAACACGAACACGGACCGCCCTCTCCCTTTCGGAGAGCCTCCGAAACCTGAAAAAGTCGGTGGTAATGCACTTCCCCCCCCCCCCCCATTCAATTCACCTGCCATATTTCACCTGCATAGCGTACAGCAACCCACCACCATCACCACCACCCCCTATGTCCGCTGATTCCGCAAACCGGTTGCCTAAAAAACTATCAATATTATATACGCTGGAGTTGTTCATTGTGGAACACCTGATTGGTTGGCTGTGGTAAGATGAGGAAAAGCAGAGGGAAAAGGGAAAGTTGCCTTTTTTTCCCTCTATCGGATCGGGCGTTCGGTGCCCGGCGTCCCGGTTGGGTACTTTGATTGATTGATTTTTTTTTTCAGCCCATCAGCCCATGCGGATATCGTATCTGTCGGAACCAGTGAGCTTGTTCTCTGAGCTTATAATTGTTTTATTTTACTCTGTGCTGTGAGGAGCTGGGGAGTAAGGCTTTCCTTCCTTCCTTCCTTCCTTCTTTCCTTCCTTCCATACTTCCTTCCTTCCTTACTCCCGAAAGTTAATCTATCGCAACCTACTCTGGACATGCCCGATATATCTCCACGCACACACCACACACACACACACACACACATCTGGACATATCCGTGACAGCTGACAAGTCTGCTGCCTGCTCGGCCTAATAACACACCTCGGCAATCCACGCTAGGTAAACTCTCTCGGGAGAAAATAGTAATGGAAAGCATACACGCACATGCCAATCAATCAATCAATCAATCAACCTTCCTCCCATCCCAAATATCCAAATCATCATGAAACCTGCATACCCCCCCCAAGTATGATATAATAAGATCTAGGGCTCGAATTTATTTATTTTGAAACAAAGCTATCCGTAACACAACCACAGTACGGATACCGCACCAGTATTTCCTTATATACGTACTAACCGCGGTAGCGAATTCCTCCCCCCCCCCCCCTACCTTACCATCACACAACGCCAATTCATGCTTCTTAGCTAGCTTAGTATCACATCACAGCTCTCAACCGATCCCCTCTCCAAAAAAAAGGGTAGAATCGGATATCATCATTGAGGCTGCATAGTTAAGTATGCGCGCGTGGGGGATGGGGAGAGAGCGCCCGCTCCCGTACTACTGCTCGATACATCCAGTGTAGGGCTGATCTATATACGTACTAACGGCGGTAGCGAATTTCCCTCCCTCCCTTCCCCCTCCTACAATCCCCCAACGCCAATTTATGCTTCTTAGTTAGCTTAGTATCACATCACAGCTCTCAACCGATCGATCCCCTCTCCAAAAAAAAGGGTAGAATCGGATATCATCATTAAGGCTGCATAGTTAAGTATGCACGCGTGTTTGAGAGAGCGCCCGCTCTCGTTACTGCTCGGATACATCCAGTGTAGTAGGGGGCTGCCTAGTGAGCGAGTGAGTGAGTGAGTGAGTGAGCTAGTGAGTGGTATTATGCGGTTTTCTCCCACCAACCAAGTCCCCATCATCTCCATGCTCGTCCGTCCGTCCAGCTGGTTAAGGAATGAATAGTAGATTAGAAATACGATGATGGATAGAGAGGGTCAAGTTACTCCCATCATAACGGCAGCTATATAAAAAACCACACTTATCAATCGATCGGAGGGAGGGAGGGAGAGGGAAAGTGCCCAACCAGCTTTTATAGAAATAGCCACATAAGCATGATATCCCATACCGGTTACATTACAGTACCTCACCCGGAATACCCCCCCCGAACAACAACGCAGGATTTCCATCTATCCATCCATCCTCCTCAAGCTCACGATGATAACCCCCATCCCCCCAAACAAAAAAACCTAACTGTTACCAAAACTAGTCACTGCAACCGGCATCGTAATACTCTTCCCAACCAACCAACCAACCAACCAATCCAGAATACAGTAACACAGAACCACACACAACAGCATCACGAAGAAAGGCAAGCCCATCCGAGCGAAGAAAGCATCCATCCACCCCTCCCTCCCTCCCTCCCTCGGTCCATCTATCCATCCCACCAAAAAACCACCCCACCGAGTGACACCCCATGCTCAACTCCTCCCCCCCCCCCAAATAAAATTCCAAAACTCCCTCAAGGCTGAAACACAAACCATCATCACCATCAACCCCCCACAGTTATTATTTCAAGCTTAAATGACAGCCCATGCAGGAACGTATTCAGTGGGGGCTGAGCCGAAGATGGAGGGGGGGGGGGGCTTCGATCCATCCATCCATCCATCCATCCATCGGCTGCCCCGACCGGTTGAGCCTGCCTGCCTGCCTGTCCCTACGATAGGTAGGATAAATGAATGAATGAAGGGGGTGGGGGGTGGTGGGGGAAGGAGGAGCATGAGGAGGTTACTATTATTATTATAAGATTTTCCTATTTCATATAATATGGTCCTTTTTTTCTTTCCTTGTCCCATATTATGTATATATATTTAGAAAGTAGGAAAAGGAAAGAAAAGAAAAAATGGGTGGCAGAGTGGAGGGGAGTGGAGTGGAGTGGAGTGGATGGGTGGGTGGGTGGGTGGATGGATCGAAGGGGCCACACATATTTTGTGGGCGTATGCTTGCGTCGAGCTGTCCTACGTGCATGGGTACTTCTGGTGGTGCGGCGGGCGGGAATGGCGGGCGGGTGGAAAGGTGTGCGAGAGCGCCTGCCGTACTGGAGGAAACGGTGAGGCTTGACGTCTCGAGCAAGGGGGGTCCGATGGCTGTAGTGTGGTGTTGTATAGTGCGACAGTGATGTCTTCTGATTGTACTATGCCACTAGTTACTGAAAAGTAACTTGGAACAGACGAAAGAAAGCTCCATTCATGTAATGTACAATACAAGCCGTTCTTGCATCCAACTTGCATCCAACTTGCATCCAACTTGCAGCCAAAGCAACAAAGCAAGTCTTTCCATAGCCTCCATCCATCCGGGCCACAACGAATGATAGAAAATCAAAGCCACGACTTGCCTTGAGCGTTTCTTTAACATACACAACTGGGGGGGGGGGGGGGGGGGGGGGGGGGGGGGGGGGGGGGGGGGGGGGGGGGGGGGGGGGGGGGGGGGGGGGGGCGCAGGGCGGGGGGGGGGGGGGGGGG
>Ga0307517_10004562_pt1 | contig 21248 bp, 19 predicted proteins | sample 23_EM_MG_FD_194515 | JGI IMG/M metagenome (GOLD analysis project Ga0307517, IMG submission 194515) | Populus trichocarpa ectomycorrhiza microbial communities from riparian zone in the Pacific Northwest, United States - 23_EM | ecosystem: Host-associated > Plants > Roots > Unclassified | place...
TACCCAGCTCCTTCCACAACGTCAACGGCAAAATATGATCCTCAAGGGTATCACATTGCGCACCCTCAACCTCAACTTCCTAGGCTTGTTATGCCTAGTTCCACCTCTGGAGCGATAGGGTCAAGTACCACGCGGTATTTGAGTGCGGCTAACGCTGGCTCGGTGGCTCCGACAGCCACAACGAACGCTCACACTACGGCTCTACCTCATTTCAGAGATGATGTGTGGGCTATGCCGCCTGCACCTGCCTATACATACCCTGCGCCTGCGGCTCCAGCTCCAAAGGAAGAAATCATCGTTTATAAACAGGAAAAAAATATGGAAGACGCTCCATATTCGGATTCGACGACAACAGAAGTTTACCCCTCAACTTCACTTGCCACCACGCACAATATCCCTTCAGCACCATTTGCAAACGCCGGTCCACCAGGGGTGTCGTTCTCTTACTATCCTGAGGCCGATGGGAACGACTCGAGCAGCCCGAGTCCTGTTACCTTGAGAAGTACGCGGGGTAACATGGCCGATGCAATGAGGGTTGACAGCGGCAACAATATCCATCGCGTTGGAATGATGGACGATTATCTGAGCTCTCGACGGGCGTCGGCTAGTGGTGTGTCAGGATTGAGCGGATACTCATCAAAGGGTCCTCCGACGGCGTCGATGTCGTATGCAGATTACCGCGCAGGGTACTCAACGGCCAACCCCATGTCATTAGCAACCACAAGGTCCACAAGCCAGAACCATCCCCACGCACACGTCTCAGGGCACGGATACACTTCAGGGAGTTATTCGACGTATGCGTCGCCCGTTGCATATCACTCGTCGACGGCGGCTTTGCCTGCTTCGGGTGGGTACGCCTCTGGTGGATATGCGTGTTCTTCAACCACGGGGAATGGTTCAGCCAGTGGATATCCTTCTGGGACGTATTCGGCGTATGCGTCGCCTCATGCAGGGTATGGCGGTGCGGTGGAGAGGTAGATGAGATGAGGTTGTATGACGAACTTGTCTTTTTTTCTTTCTCTTTTTGTGTTGTATCGTGACATTCGCTTTTTTTTCCTTTCTGATTTTCTGTCTCTGATTGCGTTCATTCTCTCATTATTCTCTGCATTTCTCAAAGCATACAATTACCTCATTGAGTTCCACTTGGTGCACGCATTACAACCTACATTATTCGCAAACTATAGCCATGCATACATACAATTCATTTTACAATTTCAACCATTCTCTGGGGCACATGTTTTATTCTGTCCAGATGCATCAAATATCCCGAGTCCTTGATACCCATTCATGATTCCCTTATCTTCGCTTTTGCGGCCATTCATTCATTTCATCTGACGAACAGTACACGACACTTGATGATACAAAGTTTATAACTTCTTATTAATTTTCTTTGCATATTTGTACTTACATTCCTTCAATCCTTTTGTCTTCCAGAAAAACTCGCATTCAATTCTGGTTTATATGGTATATATATGGTGAAGTACGGTATATTGGTGTTTTTGTAATTGGTACTTGTCATTACTTGCTTTGTTATTGTTATCACGTGTGGGGAACATTGAAGATCGTGACCACAAGTCCAGGGCGCGTCGCGTCGCTGTTAGCGCTGAGTTTGAGGACTTTAGATTCATAAACCTCCTTATGAAAATTGGACAAACTCGCTGGGAACCTCGATATCGAGGAGTGGTACCTCATGCACATAACGGTTACAAGTCAAGGGATTCCTTCAAGTTGGCACGAGCTCGTTGAAGGTGCTGCCATCCTCTTACAAGGTCCCTTCCTGTACATTACTTGAGCCGTATTACAATCTCTAGGTAGAACTGCGAAGATACTTATAAAGTTCATCATTAACGAATCGACGTCAGCGTTAGTGAATCAACGTCAGCATAAAGAATAACTGCAGTTCGTTTCCTGAATTGAACTTTTGTTGAAGGAATAAATTCGTTGCACTGTGGGCTAAGTGCGGAGTCAGAGTCCGCCTCAGGTCTGAACTCACGCAATCTGAAAAAAAAAAAAAGAACCCTAGAAGGACCTCATGTAAATAATACTACCAGTACTAACGTGTAGCTGCTACGACTTGAACGACGAGGGTAAAAATTGAGGATGGAAAAAGTCCACAACTGACCAACATGTAATATCAGACCATTCTACCCCATCCACTTCTTCAGGAAACCCAGAGTAGTTCTCGTACTTCGATCCAGTAACGACCCGACCAGAAACGTCATCAACCAAGTCTTCGCCACGCATAGCCGACGTATGGTGGCCCGCAAATTGTTTAGACGTGAAATGCAAGATAGGCACCCAAGCCATCGACTGTGCCAAACTGTCTGCCTCTTCAGGCCAACTAAAAGCAAGCATGGAAGCTTCCAGTCCAGAAACGGGTTCAATATAGATCTTGTCGATGCGAATAGTCGCCGCACTGAATTTCCCCAGGTCGGATAACGCGGGAACGATAGCTAGCAGATAGAGAGCTGGTGTGCCTCCATCGTGTGGGATCACCAATCCATAAATTTGATCATCCTGCATCAATGCCAGGCGAGTAGCGAATAGACCATAAGAAGGCTTTGATACTGTGACGGGTGAGTAACTGTGGAGCTGAGGAGCGAGCCAGGCGGTCCAGATGGGCTGCTGAAGGTTTTCATCAGCAGGAGAAATTTCTAATGGTCTTGTCCAGCGAAATTCTGGGATGCTATATATCGCAATGTTGTACCAATTTTCAATGGCCAAGATTTTGTTTTCTGGGAGAAGTCGAATAGCCTTCAACAGAACTTTAGCAAAAGAAGTGCAAAAGAAAAGTGCAAAAGAAATCAGATCTTACATTTGCTAATCCGAGATTAAGAGCTGATTTCGCGTGTCTGGTTGAATTTGAGGTGCGCCAATTGAGAATGGTTAAGCAATTCGGAGAAAGGAAACCTGGATATGTTAGTATTGCATAGTCTCCAAGCATGTCGTAAACGTCCTCGCAGCTTAGAGATTTGGTGGTGGATGTGACAAGCTGTGCCTCAGGACCACGGCCTCTTTGCTCAAGTCTAAGAACGTCGAAGCGTCTAGTTTCTTGGGTATGATTGTAAACCAGATTCGAATGTTCGGTATCAGTGGGAGACCTTACCAGAATTATCGAGTTCTTCGAACTGAAGACCAACTGTGAAGGCTAGACAACTTTGGCTACGATCCACTTGTGCAAATATCCTCATCGGTACCATATTGTGTTCCGGGCTGGTGTCCTTGTAGATGATCGTCGATGCAAAACGCGGCGAGTCCAAGTCATAGGCCAAGACAGCCCGATCATAGTCCGTATTATAGTTGATTAGATTGCGTCCAAAACTTAGCAACCATCGACCACCCTCGAGCAAGACCTTTCCTCCATCCCCAATGGGAAATTCGCCGTCTGGAGTGGTTCGTTCGTGTGGTTCTCGAGGAGAGTTCCACCCGAGCGTGGTACTAATGTTACGAAGGACCATATTCTTCAGCTCGTGGGTTGTGTATTCGCCAATTGGTGCCTCCGGAATAGGGCGGCACAGGAGAGTCGGGGAATCATCATGAAGAAGATGGATCCAGATAGAGCGATCTTGAGCGATTTTGAAAAATGTCCTGCAGGTCTACATAGCATTTCATTTTTCCAGTTAGTTCAGCCGCGGAGAGATTAAAGAAGAGCCCCGAAAACTGACCTGGCTGGCACGGAGTATGTCCCTCCATCCCATGTTCTTGAAGACCTCCATGATGACTTCTGTGGGTAGGTTGAGTATGAGCATCGTGGCTAAATGCTTGAGCTCCAAATATTTGAGTGCAGAAATTAAGCAATAACGCTCAACGTTCAATGTTCAATATTCAATGGTGGAAATTGGAATGCTTCAAAATTCAAACGATAGTGACGCGTAAAGATCACGTGGCCGGATGACCACCTGATTTCCGTGTGGGGCCGCTGGGCTCGTTCATCATTGACATCAACACCTCAGTCTTCAGAACACCTCCATGCACAGAGGGTCACCGGTCTAGTTCTAGAGCGCCGCAAGCGTGTGTCAGTCTTGCCCATCATACCAATCCCGAAGTAGTAATTCCAGTTCTTAGGTGGTCTATGACGTGATTGGCCATCGGACTCTATCTTCGTATCGTCCAGGGTCCTCGGACACCTCAGACCCTTGGATTAAGTATTGTCACCATCGTTCACCACAACAGACTCTCACCAAGCTCTGGGCACCTTGTACGTTTAAATATACTGTGCTTGGGGTGATGCTATGCTTTTTTACCATCCTATCTAGATTTCCATCCTTCACCACCTGGCCTTAACAACGTGGTGAACCGAGCTCTGAGGTGGAGATGGGCACTACCGATAACCACACCCCCACCTCCGCCTGGACTCCATCCCAATGATCGTAGGAGTACAAATGTGGGTGGGGAAATGCCCCCAGCTGGGACCGACAGTGACATATGTAGACGGAAGCAGATTATCAGCACATCTATGCGATTGAAAAACGGGACGAGAACGACATAAGGTGTGCCGGCTTTTTTAGAGGGCAACACCCATGACTAATATCACTATAGAATTGGACCTTCCCTTCAGCCTGTCACATCCAGAATTCAATGACCCGAATACGAGTCAACCGATCCATTCTATCAAATGCCGTGTACATGTGGACGAAGGGTATAAATAAAATGGTAAGATATGATTCAGTTATCTTACCTCTGAGTATCTCCCGATGGCAGATCCCACTTACTCCCATATCCTGTTAGTGCCTTTCTTCGCATTCGGTGAGTATTTGAGTGAAGTACCCCCACAATCGTACCTAACCCTGATTTTCAGGTCACACTCGACCTGTCTGTGTCTTAGCTGGACGGCTCTTATTGGAGAAAGAGAATGTTGTTTTAACATTCCTCGCAACCCCGCATCAAATTGAGCAGGTCCGCAAGGATATATCTAACCAATTCCCCGAATCTGTCGTCTCTCCCGACGTGAAAGAAAAGGCCCTCAAGAGAATTCGGTTAGTACGAATAGTTTTTCCTAATTATTGTTCACAAATCCTTTTTTCACACCATTAGGATCGTAACGACGTTCAAATCCACCGATGGCAATGAATTTAACCTGTCCATAGCTTCCTCCCAGTCCTACCCAGCAGCATATGAAACTCTCTACCAGGGTAGGCCGTTCACATGCGCTACTACGGGTGAAGTATTTGACGCCGTCCCGCCACCCGTTGCTGTAATCATCGACGTGCGTGTTCCATACTCTCAACTTGTGCCAAGAGGTCGATGAGTTCGATTCATTCATATTTCGAATCGCTACAGCTTGTTGCATTGCCTCAATTACAAGCGACCCGAGCGCTAAGTGGCACATCCGTGCCTATCATCGCAATAGTACCAGGAGCAACATCGTCTTTTCTCCGCTATTTTGCACCCCCGTCTCTTGGTGGGGTCGTCGACTTTAAGAGTTTGGACGACGAGGCGGCGCGACTTGGCGTCTCCTCGGATGAGTTGGGAGAGAAGGTACGTTACCCTCTTGTTACAAAGGCGCAGTAGTCGTTAAACCGTGATGTTCTATGCAACAGTTATGCAAGTACACAGAGGGTAAGATAATCAAGATCGCCGGCTTACCTGATATGTACGATCATGAGTTCTTTCCTCAAAAGGCCTGATACTCTCTTTTTTGGTTTGTTTTCAGAACGCCCATCGCTGACCCTTTTTCTATCTTATAGCTTTCGTTCGAGTCATTTATTATACCGATGATTCGAGACGGCTTCCAGTGCGTTTTGTTCCATGCACGATACTTGAACATGTGTAATTACTGACCTGCAAAAGATTTCTCAATGAATGTGATGGCGTATTCATGCCAAGTTCGCACTCTTGGGAACATGCCTCGTTGATCCAAATGGAAGATTGGCTTAAATCTCTTCCTCAGGATCCACTGCCCCTTTACGTCATTGGACCTCTTTTACCTCCTGGATACGGTCGCCCCTCCGTAGAGAACTCTGGATCAGAGCAAAGCCGGGGAGAAAGGGATGTAGAAGTATTTTTGAAAGAGATGCAAGCTAATTATGGAGAGAGATCTGTTGTTTTTGTAGGTTTTTTCCTCACCATTGGGTGAATGCCACAAATATTCATTATGGTTATTTCAGATTTCTTTTGGGACGGTCGTCTGGCCTACCATGCCGGGGTACATTGATGAAGTTATACAAGCGTTTATCGACAAAGGAGCTCCCTTCGTAAGTTTCTTTGTTCCATATTCATTTGTAGGCAATTGCATTTATTTCCGTTGCCTTTAAATAAGATACTTTGCCACGCATCTCCCTTTGCTCAACTCTCAGAGGCATTTGTGAACAATGTAAAATCCTCAGGCTTAGGATTTCTGACGACCTGGGCACCACAGCAATATGTTTTGTCCCACCCGGTATGGAATTAGGGCCCCCTCTAAGTTGTAAGAATTCATGCTGATATCATTCTTCTGCTTCGGGAAGGCAACGGGATGGTTCCTTACCCATGCAGGGAATGGAGGAGTAATCGAGTCCCTCGGATGTGGGTTACCAATGTGAGCCTTGTGGCTCCACAATTACAGTTCCCTAGACCTCATAGTTGCGCACGCTATCATAGGATTTGCTGGCCTTTTGTCTTCGACCAACCGGCCATCAGTGCTCACCTCAGCTACAATCTCAAGGTCGCCTTCGAGCTCATTGAGGTTCGGACAGGATCCGATGGATTGAAACCCATGCTGAGGAATGGACGATCTCCGAAAGGAACACGTGAGGCTGTGGGGGAGGAGTTCAGGCAGATCATTGACGCATGTCGTGGCGAACAGGGTGAGAGATTGAGGAGAAATGCGAAAGAAGTGCAACAGAAATTTGAGACGGCATGGGAAGACGGTGGAGAGGCAAAGCGAGAGCTGAACGCGTTTCTGGAGCGATATGCCTAATTGGTGGCTATTGAAGTTTACTCTGGATTGAGGTACAACAGCCATTCTGCGGAATTTGGGGCGAGTCTAAATACCGTATTTTGATAGAATTTCAACCATTCATACAGTAATTATAATTTCGTCAGTTTTGCCTTGTTTTTGGAAACCCGGACTATCAAGCCTCCAAAGGCTTTTCCAAACATAAGGCGGCGCGGCGTGTATTGACATCCTTACCCTATCTTTACATTATTGGGGCCTCGTTAACGACCACTCTCAGGCTCTACCTCATTTCCGAGATAATGTATGGGCCATGCCACCTGCGGCTCCCGCTCCAAAGGAAGAAGTGATAGTTTATAAACAGGAAGGATATATGGAAGAAACCCCATAAGAAATTGAGCAATGCTGTAACCAGCGCTCAGCACTCAATGTTCAACGTTCAATATTCAATGGTGGAAAGCTTCAAAGCCGATATTCGACGCATAAAGGTCACGTGGTCAGATGAGCATGACCTGTACGGTACTTAATACTTAATACTACACAGCTTCGTCCTGAATATTCCGTAGTCACAGACCCGGGGCCCGAACTGCACCACAAGCCCGGCACTGGGTACTTAATCTTTCTTAATTTTTCCTTTACGCCTGGAACTATCATAACTTACCATCATTCTGGTGCAGGCCGAAACATTGTTCTGTTACGCTTTGTATCTCACCGACGGGATCTCTACATTTCGGAGGTCTGCAATGGTCTTGTATAATCACCCTCTTTGCGCGAAAGCATAGTGGAAAGTGGAAAGAATATAGGATACCGACATGGTATGTGGTTGTATTGTGTTTTCGTACCCTTCTCGTTGAAAATAGATACGAGATACGTCCTTTGCTCTGTTGACAGAGTAGGAAAATCGCACGAACGTGTGATCAGGAAGTCCGAGCGCCTTGAGCCTCTCCACGAATCTTATGCGGGAAAACTCATTCCCAATTCATCAAATTTGTTGCAGTCTACTCGGTCATGCTGTTGCTTCTGCATCCCAGATTACAGTATGGTTCAGACGGTTCTCGAACCAACAATATTAATATTTCCATCGTACCCCCGCGACCTCAAGCGCAAGACCTAACTTTTGGTCAGCCAAAGGATGTGTAGGCATCTCATGCGACGAAGGGCTAAAGGCCGGGACCCGATTCCGTTAAATCAGGACCTTTTCTCCACTTACCCTCGTATCTGTAGTCGTTTACCACGAAATGGACCTCGCTCACGTCTTGGGCAGGGTGGTATATCTTAACGGCATCTATGGGCACCGGGTATTAATCCCACACCATACACCAATTCTTTTGAACCTTGACCAAGAGGCGCCACGGCGACGTCCAACCAACTGCTTTTATTGTTCGCCTCTTCTTGGACCTTGTTTCTGGTTAAATTTACCCTAGAAAAGCCAAAGACTGGGTCCTCCTTTCTGAGTGGGGCTCGATGCGCCAGTATGTACCCGTGTAGCTATCCGACATATGCACCGCCCGTTACATATCACCCATCGACGACTCTCCCTACTTCGGGCGGGTACGCCTCTTGGTTCGTCGACCACAAGGGATAGTTCGGAGATTGTATATCCTTCTGGGCGTATTTTTCGCATGCGTCGCCCCAAGCAGGGTATGGCGGTGGGGTGGAGAGGTAGATGAGGTAAGGTTGTATATGAATCGCTTGAAATGACGGATGCTGGAGTGACATCTGAACTCGTTTTCTTTTTGTATCGTGACTTGGCGACAGGAGCGGTTGAAGAATCTCATGTTTACACTACTGCCGGTACTAAATATCTGTATCTCAAATAGGACGTGTAACTGCTACAGCTTGAAAGACGACAGCAAAAATTGAGGGTGGAAAAAGTCCACAACTGACCAAGATGTGATATCAGACCATTCCACCCCATCTATTTCTTCACCGCCCTCGTACTTTGATCCAGTAATGACCCGACCAGAAACGTCATCGACCAAATCAACATTACGTATGGCTGAGGTATGGTGACCCGCAAGCCGTTTGTGCATGAAATGCAAGACAGGAGGCACCCAAGCCATCGTCTGTGCCAAACTGTCTGCCTCTTCTGGCCAGCTAAAAGTAAGCATGGAAGCTTCTGGTCCAAAAATGGGTTTGGCATAGATCTTGTCGATGCAAATGGTCAGCCTACTGGAAATCCTCAAGTCGAATAACGCGGGCGCTATAGCTAGTACATGGAGGGCGGGTGTGCGTCCATCGTGTGGGATCACCAATCCATAAATTCGGTCATCCCGCACCAATGCCAGGCGAGTAGCGAATGAACCATAAGAAGGCTTTGATATCATGAAGGTTGTATAATTTTGGTCCTGGGGAGCAAGCCAGGCCGTCCAGATGGGCTGCTGATGGTTTTGATCAGGAGGAAAAACCTCTAAAGGCCTTCTCCAACGAAATTCCGGAATCCTATATATCGCAATTTTGTTGCCCTCGTGAATGGCCAAGATTTTGTTTTCTGGGAGAAGTCGAATAACCTTCAACAGAACTTTAACAAAAGTAGTGCGAAAGAAATCAAAATCTTACATTCGCTAATTCGGGTTTGAGAGTTGATTTCGCGTGTCTTGTTGAACTTGAGGTGCGCCAATTGAGAATGTCTATGTTGGGATACGGAGAAAGGAGAGCTGGATATATTATTATTGCATAGTCTCCAAACATGTCGTAGACGTGCTCGCAGCTCAGAGATTTGATAGTGGATGTGATAAGCTTGGCATCAGGACCACGGCCTTTTTGCTCAATTCCAAGAACGTCGAATCGCCTAGTTTCTTGGGTATGATTGTAAGCCACATTCAAATGTTCGGCGTGAGTGGAAAATTTTACCAGAATTATTGCTATCTTCGAACTGAAGGCCAACCGTGAAAGTTAGACAACTTTGGCTACGATCCACTTGTGCAAATATCTCCATCAATACCATGTTGTGTTCCGGGCTCGTGTCCTTGTAGATGATCGTCGAGGCAAATTGCGGCGAGTCCAAGTCATAGGCCAAGACAGCCCGATCATAGTCGGGATTATAGTTGATTAGATTGCGCCCAAAACTTAGCAACCATCGACCGCCCTCGAGCAAGACCTTCCCTCCGTCTCCAATGGGAAAGTCGCCATCTGGAGTGGTTCGTTCGTGCGGTTTTCGAGTAGAATTCCACCCAAGCGTGCTACTAATGTTACGAAGAACCAAATTCTTCAGGTCGTCGGTTGTGTATTCTTCAATTGGCGCCTCTAGAATAGGACGGTAGAGGAGAGTCGGGGAATCACCACGAAGAAGATGGATCCAGATAGAGCGAGCTTGAGCTATTTCAAGAAATGTCCTGCATGTCTATATGATAAATAATTTATCCAGTTAGTTCAGTTGCGGAGAGATTAAAGAAGAGCCCCCCAAACTGACCTGGCTGGCATGGAGTATGTCCCTCCATTCCAAGTTCTTGAAGACTTCCAGGATGACTTCTGTGGGTAGGCTGAGTATAACGATGAGCATTGTGGCCAAATGTTTAAGCTCCAAGTATTCCAGTGCCGAAATTGCAAAATGTCGTTCCATCAACCAACTTGCAAAGGCACGTGTCCGCGTGAATTATGCAATCAAGCCGTCCGTCAGACCCTTACCGAGGGTTGGAATAAAAGTTGACAAATCTATCTTCTTTTCTCCTTCAAGAAATACTGGATCTGAAGATTGTCCTTTGAAAGGAATCAGGCCAAAGAAGCGCTCCTCCTCATTCCCGGACATCGACATCCCTCTGATGAACTCTGGTCGTTTTCACCTTTACACCCGGATTCCGGAACTATCGCTGCTCAACATCATTTTGGTGCATTGCTGGCGAAAGATGGTTCTGTTATGTACATCTTCGACGGCACCTCTGCTTTTTGGGGGTTTAAAATGGCCCTCTATAACCACCTTTTCGCGCGAAGGCGGGAAGTGGAACTTGCGAACAGGTACCAAGTTCCAACATGCTGTGTGTTTGTGTTGTGTTCTCTTATCCTGAGATTCCCTACTGGTCCAGTGACCCTGTTGAAGAGTAGATACGTACCTGGCTCAACGGTTGAGGGAGCCAGGAAATTGCACGAATCTGCATGCATGTGCCGTATTTCAAAATCCCAAGTGACTGGACGAAATTACTCCAGCTCGTCCTTCTAAAGCCGTTTGGAATCGGCCTGAAAGTCGAGAGCTACTTACTCGATATCCTTCCTTCGATAGGAGGCGGTGTGTTTGCAGAAAATGGCCGAGTTGATAACACAGCTTGTGCACTCTATAATCGTGGTGCTTCGGAAGCCATGGGACGATTTTAGGGTCAGGTGAAATTTACAGGATATCACACCGAAAACCCCAGCTGTATTCAGCCATTCCAGACAGAACAGCCCTCTAGTCAACTCGTAGCTCCTAATTCCGCCAGTGAAAATTATCGTTGACGGGAGCCCGCTTTTGAGGGGTTGCAGATGAGTAGGACATGACGATACCGCCCTTACTGTTGATCGCGTCGCGTCGCGGTATGCACGTGTGGTTTTGAATTTCCTTTTTGAGTCGTTCAGTCCGACCTTTGAAAGACCTAGTGTTGCGGCAAATAGCTCCGTCTAATTTGCACTTGCAAATTTGCGGCGCTAATTTGCAGCAAATTTGCAGGCCTCAAAAAATCGACCAAAAAAAGATGCAAATTAGTGCAAATTTGCACACATTTTAGCAAGGAAAAAAAAGAGAATAGGGCACCACCAAAGTCACTTAGGCGAGTTCTTGGGTAGAAATTTCTCGTCGATATAACTACATGTATAGCTGCATTCTGGATTCTCAATATATGCAATAACATAGGGGGAGTCTGAGGAACGGTTCCTGGCATCCAAATATGCCAAAAGGACCCTTACCGACCTCGAAACAGCAAAGGCAACTAATTTCCCGCTATCTCGACATTTGAGGTGACCAGTGAGGGGCCACGTCGTAACATTGCTCCCGTGCCATCAGCATCACGGCCTGAGAGCGGGGTAGATAAGTCAAATGATGCATCCACCGTTGCTCCTCTTGCATCGGCATGGGCAATGTGAACAACTTTGGTAGTGTATCTAGCGTACATTCTCTAATTTTCACTAATTTGCATGCAAAGAACGCAAATTTGCACTTTTTAAACTGCAAATTTCCGCAAATTAGAAAATTGCAAATTTGCTGAAAATTACACACGCAAATTAGGCGATCCACAGCCCACATGCAAATTTGCCCTGCGAATTAGAGTCCGGACATATTTGCCGCAACACTAGAAAGACCACGTTCGCACCGACCTTGGCCTTTTCTGGTACGTGGAAACGCCGCCTTTCAACTTCGGTGAGCACCTCCATCTTCCTCTTTATTCTCTCCTTAATGGACCGCATTTAAGCCTTAATTTGCTGATACGCACACGACAACACTATCCAACTACCACCCGCTCCCTCGCCATGCAGGAGAATCCCACCGAGCCCGCCCAATGTCAGCGGCAGCTGAAAAAACGCACTACCCACTATCAACCCCGCCTCAGTCTCTAGGCATTACCTGCCAATGTGGCCGCTTTGTCCCATACGCAAGGTGCCAGAGTAACCAACATGGCAATCGTGGCCGCCTTGTCGCATTCCCTGGGCGAAGACTGCAACACCATTCGATGACAAAAGGGCTCGTCGAAGACCGTCAATCCCTAAATTCGGTCATTGTGTGTGAATGCCAAACGAGTATCGAATGGACCATAAGAAGATTTTGATAACCCGACGGTTGGATAATGCTGAACTTGGGCCATGGAAGGGGTCCGAGCGTTCCTCAGGTCAGTTTCGTTATTATTATTATTATTTTGGTTAGTTGGACGTCGTTGTTGATAACTATATGCAGAATTTGTACTTCTGCACGCTAGTGTGCTCGCCTCTCAAGAAAGATGAGGTGTCGTAATCGCAACACCCACAGTATCCGCCATCGCAGCCACAACCAGAGGGCAATGCACAAACCCATGTGTACCCTCGCGCTGGACAGCGAAAGGCCCGTTTGCGGTACCTGGCACCAACCGTCACTCTCTTCGTCGTCTTCAACTACGCCCTATGAGTACGCGGATTTGAACGCGAGTGTTCGTCCGGCCTACCGGCCTCCTTCCACAACGTCAACAACATAGTATGATCCTCAAGGGTATCACATTGCGCACCCTCAAGCCCAACTTCCTAGGCTTGTCACGTCTAGCGATAGGGTCGAGTCCCACGCGGTATTTGAGTACAGCTAACGCTGGGTCGGCGGTTCCGACAGCCACCTCAACGAACGCTCACACGGCGGCTCTACCTCATTTCAGAGATGATGTGTGGGCTATGCCGCCTGCACCTGCGTATACATATCCCACGCCTGCGGCTCCAGCTTCAAAGGAAGAGATGATCGTTTATAAACAGGAGGAAGATATGGAAGATGTCCCATATTCGGATTCGACGACGGCGGAAATTCATCCTTTAACTGCTTTTACCACCACCCACAATATCCCTTCAGCACCATCTGTAAATGCCGGTCCACCAGGAGTGTCGTTCTCTTGCTATCCTGAGGCCGACGGGAATGACTCGAGCACCCCAAGCCTGAGAAGTACGCGGGGTAATATGGCCGAAGAAACGAGGGTTGACAGTGGCAATAATATCCATCGCGTTGGGATGATGGACGACTATCTGAGCTCTTGACGGGCGTCGGCTAGTGGTGTACCAGGATTGAATGGATATTCATCAAGGGCTTATCCTCCGGCGTCGATGTCGTATGCAGACTACCGAGCGGGGTACTCGATGGCCAACCCCACGTCATCAGCAACCGCAAGATCCACGGGCCAGAACCATCCCCACGCACACGCCTCAGGGCACGGATACACTTCAGGGAGTTATTCCACGTATGCGTCGCCTGTTGGATATCACTCGTCGACGACGACTTCGCCTGCTTCGAGTTGGTACGCTTTTGGTGGTGGATACGCGTGTTCTTCAACTACGGGGAATGGTGCGCGACGAGTGGGTATCCCTCTGGGATGTATTCGGCATATGCGGGGTATGGCGGTGCGGTGGAGAGGTAACTCTGGACCCGGTTCTCAATATGATATGATATGGTCATTTGATCGTGCAGTTTCATAAGTAGGTGTGATCATAGGACTTCACTGGTATGTATTGGAATCTTTCCCCGACGAAGGGAATGTGATGACTCGATTTTTTTTTCTAATGCGTTATGAATTTGATTCCGAATTTAATCCATTCAACCTTCTCCCATCAGAATTTCTCGCATTGTCACGAGCGATATTTGGCCTCTCTCCTTCCTTCATTCAAGGTCTTTGTCAAAGTCACTGGTGCTCCAATTGTAATAATCCGCATATACAGGTTTCCATCAGTCCGCTCGTTTTTGTTTGCCCTCCCAGCATTTTTTACGATCAATAACATAATGTGGCTGCGACGAACGCGCCAGTTACACAGCCTGAGCATTTTGGTGTCATCTGTGGCATAAATCAGGCACTTCGCAATCGGCTAAACACAAATTGGCATCAAGCAGCAGTACAAACACTATTACAAGTTACAACGGAGCAAAACATTCGATTCAAATTTTCAGACTTTCAGAATTTCCAAGCTGTCAGGGCTAAATAATTGACAGAGCGACCGCCCTTAGACCCAAGGCGCGATATCTCACTCCTCAAAGGCAGGTACGAATCGCCACTTTTGCCCACCGACCCCTACACCCTGAATACTGATCTGCACGGCGAACATAAATTTCTCAGCCTCGAGATATATAATTGGCCAGTACCAAATACAACTCACAGGATAACCGGATTTACTGGAAGCAGTCCATGCCTGGGAACGATCTCGGCCAGTATATATCTTGATGTGATAAACCAATGTAAGTATTCTGGACCAAGTAATCATTGTCAGTTATTGAGCGTACCCCATAAATCCCATTTTTTTTGGGGCTTTCAATGTAGTATGGATGTGGCTTGGTATCAGTAAAGACGAATTCCTCTGGCACATCCAGGTCGTAGTTCCCATCCCTAAAGGAGACCACCTGGGTCGCAAAAGATGATGTCATGCACCTGGAAGGTAAACAACTTAGGTACTTACATGGTCTGTTGCATACGTGGGGTAGTCTTGGCCAATATTCAGAAGCGTGTAATAGTTTGGTGGGCTATTGGGAACTCGCTTCACTACCCACTGTATGCATCACATACTATGAGTACCAGTTTGATCAGCATGTCTGATACCAAGAAACTCACTAATTCGTGCAAGTCCTCGGGGCGAGACAACCCGAGGGTGACAGGCGTTCCGATCTCGTAACCCGACTTAGCAACATACCCGATACTGTTGATTTCGGGATCGAGAATTCGATAAACGCCGTCCTTGATCTGGGCAGTGACTGCGCCTATGAGGAGCGAAAACGCGAAGATCTTGTTGAACATTGTCCGATAATACTGATCTGTAATATCGGTCACAAGGCGACCCATTGGTGACTCCCCAAAAAAAAGACTCACTAGTGCTGGAGGAGGTGAAAACTTGTGGGGAAAGTTCTCTGACTTTTACAGAACGTCCTCGCCGTCTTTTATGTTGGAGACAGGTTCTAAAGAGCGTTAGAGGATATTACCAGACAATAACGCCATCGAAGACCACGAGTGAATAATCCAAGTACACGAACTTCAAATACGTAAATGCGTCGAAGACGACGGGAAAACCCCGAGAATACCATGACAGAGAGCATGTTCGTAACCGCCCAAAGACCACAAGTGGCGTAACTTTAAACGGAGGGCCGAGCGAATGTTGCGAGCTCCTGCAGTCGCTGTTTCCGTCATTCTTTCTTCAAATAGGTTCTCTCTGAGGACTCACACACGCTCGTCACGAAACTTTACCAACGCAGCGTGGGCAGGAATGCATTGGACTCGAGACCTGAAACCACGGTTTAACCACCAACCCTCCACGATGACAGCTATCTTCACATGCGGAGACATTTATGATTAACCAGTTGAGCCTAGTTTGCGCCACTGGGGGAAGCTCCATCCAGGCTCATCCAGGGCTCTGCTGAAGACAGATTCCTTTTTCGAAAAAGAGAATTGACAGTGAGAATGGAAGGTAACAAGGCTAACCCATGCTGGAGGCCGAAGAAATTTAGAATAAGAGAATGAGCAGGGTAGAGCCAAGGGCGGTGTGCAGCTAGACAATGACAATAAGCATGTCCACTCTGAGGAAGAGACGACGCGAATGCACGACGCGATGTGACGTCGGATGCATGCGATAAGATAAGATTACACCCGCAGATCTGCAACGACTTGTCCTTTCTCTCCGGAGAAGTTGCGGCACGAAAGTGTTTGTATTTGCCGTCTCGGGCATACCCCGCTATGCAAATTGGCACGAGAACACCATGACAGAGAGCGTGTTCGCGACCGCCCAACGACGACAAGTGGCGTCACTTTACATAAAACGGAGAGCTCAAGCCAATGTTGTCTATCTGCACCAGTCTAAGTTGTTGGCGCCGTCATTCTTTCTTGAAACGGATTCTCTTGGGATTCTCTGTGAGGGCTTACGCAGGCTCGTCACGAAATATTACTAACCCAGCGTATCCATTGGACTCAAGATCCGAAACCACGAACCTTCACGATGCCGGCTATCCTGATATCTGATAAACGAGTTAGGCTTAGCATCTGCAGTTGGGCCTAACTTGCGCCACATACGGGGGGCTCCATCCAGGGCTCTGTTGAAGACGGGCTTCTTTTTCGAAAGAAAAAAGAATTGACAGCGAGGATGGAAGGCAACAAGGGCTAGCTAACCCATGCTGGAGGCAGATTAGAATGAGCAAGATAGGGCCAAGTGAGGTGTGCAGCTAGACAACGACAATAAGCATGTCCACTCTGAAGAACAGATGAATATCGACCGGCGCAGTGTTTGTCGCGCCGAAGAGATACTTAGTTGATTGGTTGGGAAGGCACCAGACAGGCAATAGTACGACAGCATATGTCGGAAATTCCCGAGTGCCGATAAAAGTTCGTTACGGCGCGTTGTGGCGCGTTATAACTCGGTTCGGAAATTTCCGACATTAGCACAAAGCTTGAGCTTGACTGCAAGTAAATCCGAATGGTACGAGTACATAGGCAGTTCGGCGCATCTCAGGAGGTTCGATTGGTCGTTGCGGCAGGGGCGACTGCACAACCATGGGTATTGAACTCTGGGGGATCAACTCTGGGGGATCGGATGTACATAGACTCTCCTTTGGTCTTTCTCCGACGAAAGGGATTTGATAATTCGTTGTTCAAGATATCTCTAACTTTATATAAATTATGTCCCCTCCACCTTCTCCCATGAGAAATACTAGTCGCAAGCAATATGTCGTTGGACCTTTTCTCCTTCCCAACTCCTTCCTTCGTTCAACTTAATATCGGTAAAGCAGATAACCAATCCAATTGTACTGTGGAGCTACATTAAAAATTCTAGGTAGGTAGAACTTTGAAGATACTTATAGTGTTCAGCATCAGCGGATCGGCCTTAGCATAAAATCGCAAGGAAATCGATGCAGTTCGTTTCCTGGATTGAAGAGAGCCGTTCATTTTTGAGGGAATGAATTTGAATTTGTTGCACTGTAGAGTAAGCTAGGTTGGCGCGAGAAGCAAGTGGGGTTTCATTTTGAGCCAGTGCGGACTGAATCCGCCTCTTCACACAATATTATAATACTTAAGTACCTCACCTGGTTATTATGTAGCCTGACGTGCAAGGGGGGCCTGTTGTTCCTTGACGGTCGAGCCCGAAGGGCTAAAAGATTTTATATTTTGACATATGATACTGATTTTTTGACCTGAATCACACTGTTGTAACTCTAACGCGACATTAGCATTAAATTTGAGCTTGACACGGGCGCTAACCAAAGAAGCAGGCTGTTCTCATGACTCACAAGTGGTTATGGGATGTAATGAGCCTGCAGACGGTCATCTTAAGTCCCTCAGATTTGAAGCAGCACCTCATAAATAGGTGTCATAGTCATATTAAACTCCAAATTCAATAGACGACATTCCGGAATTTTTGTTTTTATCTTGGAAATATGTTTTTTCGGAAATTTCCTTTTTCGGTCTGACATATCCTTTTTGGGGGGTGTGGAATTTTGAACTTCGACCACAAATTCCCACAGGCATCGCCGACCACGTTCGCACCGACCTTGGTCTTTTCTGGTACGTGGAAACACCGCCTTTCAACTTGAGTGAGCACCTCCATCTTCTCTGCTTAATGGACCGCATTTAAGCCTTAGTTTGCTGATACGCACACGACAACACTTTTCAACTACCACCCGCTCCCTCGCCATGCAGGATAATCCGACCGAGCCTGCCCAATGTCAGCGGCAGCCGAACACACGCACTACCTACCATCAACCCCATCTCAGTCTCTAGGCATTACCTGCCGATGTGGCCGCTATACGCAAGGTGCCAGAGTAACCAACATGGCAATCGTGGCCGCCTTGTCGCAATCGTATGTAATTATCCTCGATTCGTTTGCTTATTATCAGGTCTTCTAACCATTTTTCTGAGCAGTGTCACGGTCCTAATGCCCTGGGCGAAGACTGCAACACCATCCGATGGCAAAAGGGCTCGTCCAAGTCTCCGAGCATCTCTTCCCTCTCGACGACTCCTCTGTACCTCGACGGTCCAACAACTGCCACTGCTTTTGTTCCCGCCACCCAATCCCAAGCAACCATGGACCAGGGAAAGTGCCCCGTCAATGGTTGTGGACAATCTCGCATCGCCCCTGATTGCAGACGCGAGCTTTGCAGGAAGCGCTGTCGAGGACTAGGGTGTACCTCAAAGAACCACCCAAAACTCCAAGTAGGACGGCACTGGCAGCCCCACTCTTTTTCATGCCACCACTGCCAAGCCATCCACCTTGCCCACTTCCATTGCCCCACCATCCTTGGGTCTGACTCAGCGCCAGATGGTTATGGTTATGCCTTCATCCCCACAGCAACACCTACCTCCCATCTTACCCATCTCGCCAGCCAACGATGCCCAGCCGAACCCGCGATACGCGTCACATATACCCCCTATTTTTGCGGAGGAATGGCGGTGCGGACAAGAACTCGCAGAGGAAAACCGAAAGCACGATGCACAATGCCTGGCGGATTCTACGAAAGTCAAGCACTGCGTGGCTGTATATGCCTGGTTTGAGGATGGTAGACTACCCACCGTCCACGAATTCCAATCGGGATTTTCGTGGCCTTTCTTTACTCTCGTCACCGAAATTCTTTCAGTCGTTGACCTCACGGGTGCTGGCAGCACGACTCGCTCGTGTCCAACTCTATCGCCGCGCTCTTGGGTGTTGTGTGGACGCAGGTTATGCGGATCTGCGCCACAACCTCCCTGGCGAGAGACGGTACGTTCGCGAGAGGTTGAAGGAGATTGGTCTAGGCCGGTGTCACCAAGCGCGACGCTTGTTCCGACGATGCTTCCTTTTCTCAACGAAGCCGAATCTCGATCCAAAAAAATGCAAGACAGTTGATTAACGTTGATTGCACGCACCGCCAACCAGGTTCCAGCACGAGATTATCGATCGGCATGAGAGGACAAATGAACCACACCAGCATCTGCCGCCACGTATGTTGTTTTGATGAACGCCTCAGAGTTTTCTTGCCAACTCCTGATATTCTATTTATGTAGTAACACCACCAGACGACATTTCCAGTTATTCCGCGCCGCAAGTGAGCACCACGTCTCGCAATCGTCGCCATTACGCCCCTCATCATCTTCGGCCGCGTTAGGCCGCCTTCATGCGACGAGGAAGAAACGGAAGCGGAAGGGGGAGGATGAAACCATGCAAGCTACCGAGGACTCGGAGTCTGAGGAAGACGTGTTCATGGAAGCGCCTTCGTCTGCGAAGACACGGCGACGGGATTTCCTGCCGTCCATAGCGCATGAAACCATACCGCTGCCGTCGATACACCCCAGCTCCTACTGTCATGCACCTTCGACGCCTCCGAATTACCGCGCTTCGTATGCCTCTGCTGCTGCTCCTCCTCCGCTATCGGCTTCTCCTCTGGATACTTATGCACCTCCTCCAACTACTGCCACTCCTTCGTCGTCGTTACACCCCTCTTACCCGATCGACTGCCTGGACTTTACCCGCACCCGCTCTGCGCACTTCATAGTGGAAAAGACCTGCGAGATGATATGTTACCTGTGGTCCTCCAGCCCGCCTGCGGATGCGGTTGGTAGCGAGGACGATGACGCGATGATGAAGAAAGGCGCGGGTAAGGAGGAGGCATCGTTGACGAGTCCGATGAAATCAGCCTTTTCGTCCTCCAACCTCCCTGCAAGACGTCCATTCTCCTCCACATCGCCCCCATCCTCCCTACAATTGTGCACTACACCTACCTTTGTCTCATTTATGCAGAAGCTGTTGGAAATGACGCAGGTATCGCAGAGTGTTATTGTGCTGTCGTTGCATTTTATTTATTGGCTCAAGGAGCGGAATCGGTTTACCCCAGCGCAGAAGGGGAGCGATTTTCGCATTGGAGTTGCTGGGTTGATGATGGAGAATAAATTTTTGGATGAGTGAGTTTTTTTTTGTGTTTCTTTGTTCGGTCTTTCTCCTTCCTTTACCTTCTATTTTACTAGCAATACCTACACCAATAAGACATGGTCTGAGGTATCCGGCATCGAGCTCGAGGAAATCAACCGCATGGAGCGCGAATTTCTGCTCGGAGTAGATTTCAACCTCCACGTGGATAAACCCACTTGTGAAGTGTGGCTCAACTTACTGAAGGGCCTGGTGTGGGCGAAGGAAAGAGGTTGCAGGAGGGTAGCGAGTGGCGTTGGCCAAGGGCGGCATCAACAGCAGCATGTGGAAAGGAGAGAAAGAGAGAGGGCCAGCGACAAGCCAGTTGCGAAGAAGGGTTACACGACGACGGGAAGCACGGCCCCGCGGCGACAACAGCGACGACGAAGAAGACCAGACATACCGGTGACCCATAACCGCCTACGTACCGCCCATCACAGCGTGTTCGTGCGCTTTCGTCATCTCTGACGGCGAGCGTTCAATGCCAGACTTCGTACTCGTCTCGAAAGGATTATTGGGCTCCTGATCCACAGCAGCAAGCGCACGTATATGCGCCGAACAACGCTGCTGTGGGCACATCGACGATGTCCGCGTCGAATTCAAATATGGATGTAGACGCATATACTCGAGCAACTCAGACGACGTACCCGCCGACTGCGTCTCCTGTGTTCAACTACACGCTTCCAACTCCTATGCTCAATGGACGATGTCCGTATCCGTCGCACCCACAACCAGAGAGCCATGCACAAACCCATGTGTACCCTCGCGCTGGAGAGCGAAAGGCCTGGTTGCGGTACCACCAACCATCGCTCTCTTCATCGTCTTCAACTGCACCATATGA